>Ga0214545_1003058_pt1 | contig 32128 bp, 30 predicted proteins | sample CNSS4metaG_FD_160064 | JGI IMG/M metagenome (GOLD analysis project Ga0214545, IMG submission 160064) | Root nodule microbial communities from cowpea collected in UCLA plant growth center, Los Angeles, California, USA - CNSS4 | ecosystem: Host-associated > Plants > Roots > Nodule | place: USA...
TGGTCAAAAATCAAGAGGGGGGTGAATTGGATTTTTAAAATTCTTGACAGGTTTTAAAATTTTTCTCAAAATTTAATTAATTAACTTAAAGTAATAGTTACTTTAAATGCAAGTGCAGATAAATAAGTAGTTTAAGGGAAGAGGATGCACACTGATATTTATACTGGTTCGGATCAAAAGACCCTACGTCTAGTTGTTAATCTCTTAAACAAGGAGATTAACTCAATCACTATAATAATCAAAATTACAACAGATTATATGAGAGAAAAGATTAGAAAACACCTCTCTTGAACAACCACAAGAGATGAACAAAACTCCCCCTGAATCTCACAGAGGATGACCAACTTTCCTAGCAACAGCACATCACTCAATCTTCTAAGAACTCACCTAGAAAAAGTTATCGCTCACTCACACTAGGTTTTTCAAGCTTTCTTTAAGAATCTCACAGAGCAACACTTTGCAGTCACAACCAAAGAACTTTGAATCTTAAAAAAGGTGTTTTTGAAGTTGAAGTCAACATTCTAATCTAGCTTGGGTTGACTTGTTGACCCAAAAGATTAGCTTAACTTGAAGTCAACATTCTAATCTAGCTTTATTTGTCTTGTAGGATAATCAAGGAGGTGGTGCACAAAGTAGATAAGTGGTGCATGAAGACAAGCTTATATGCAAGAGTGAGAGATGGCAAAGCTTTCTAGAAACATCTAGAAAGGATGACCACATGCCTTGGTCACCAAGAAGTCTAGAAACATCTAGAAGGAGCATCCACCTTGCCTTGGCCAAGAAGACTTCTAGAATGTGTCCATGTGCTCATTTGTTGACCTACTTTCTAGATACTAGTTTTGTTATTTGTGATGTAACTTTTTCAAATTATTTGTTTTTTCTAAGAAACCCCTAGACACTTCTATTTAAGGAGACCTCTAACACTTGTACAAGGGGGTTGAACATTTGGGAGAAATTAAACACCTTTGTGTATCAACCATTTGTGAGAGTTTCCTCCCTAGGGAGTGAATAATTTTAAGCCTTATATTGCATAGCAAGTGGCGACACACATCCACTCATCTTCAAGGTTGCCATGGATTCTAGCCTAGCCTTGTAGTGGTGTGCTTCTCACATTTTTACCATTCCTTTCCTTTCCATTTTATGCTTTCTTCTTCCTTTAATTGTTCCCAATTTTTTATGGTTTATGCACATTCCATTTCCTTTTTAATTTGAATCAATCCGTCATCTTCTTGTCTTGAGCTTTGTGAAAGGAAACTCATGCTATATTAATGTCTAGTGGGGATTTCATTTAATTTCTTTAATCAACTCATACCATATTCAATAATCTTAAAAAGGATCAAGATAATCCTACATCGTTTGGTATCTAGAGCTTTAGTTGTCCTTGTATATGGTGTTTTTCATGTTCTAACCTTGTCTTGTGTAGCTATTTTTGAATGATCCAAAATCAACTTCTCTTTCACACAAAACAGTGTTGGCAACAACATGTGGGTTTTTGAAAAAAATACTACAACTAGCTTAGTGGTCCAAAAGTTACATTCTTTATGTCAAAAGAAAACCTTGTGAGTCTAGTTTCCAACAAAAAAAAAAGAATGAACGAGCTACATGCTAGCTACTTAGGATATCAATATCCTTTACTATTTCCCTATGGTGAAGATGAATACAGAAATGATGTTAGTCATCGTGACATGTTGAATACCAGAAAACATGAAAGGATCATTTAACAATGAGGGAGTGATTTTGTTTAAGAATCTAGACAAGGCACTTAGAAGCATCTACATTGCTAAGATCTCAAAGATTGTTTTTAATAATTTATTGTAGATGGTTATACAATGATAGAATCTGAATGACTTTCCTTTGTCTGGAATAAAAAATCAAAGCTAAGGATTGATAAATATAACAATCTTTCTAAACAGTCCATTAGTAGTACCACAAGTCAAGGATCACAACAAGGGAAAAAGTTGTCCTACCTTCTTCTTTTATTGGAAGCCGAAGGTTCATGGACAAAGTATACGTTGACGAAATGACAATTTATAGTATTGTTGGATTTCCAGACTTGTTTGTATCATTCACATGCAATCTGAAATGGCCAGAAATAGTTAGGTTACTTGAGAAACACCATCTAACTCCATTTTATAGGCCAGGCATACTTGCTAGAGTGTTTAGAATTAAATTTGAAGAACTTATATCATACTTAACGAAGAAACATCTACTTAGCAGGGTAATAGCCTGTAAGTAATGCTTAAAGTTCACTACATAATGATTTGTGTATTATTATCCCATATATTATCATTAACAAAGTTCAATATTATTGTAGACATGTACACTATAGAATTTCAAAATCATGGTCTGTTTCATGCACACTTACTGATTTTCTTACATCTAGACAACAAATACCCGAATGCAGACGATATTGACAAAGTTATATCAGCTGAAATTACTTGCCCTATTACAGACCTAGAACTGCATCAATGTGTAAAGGAACACATGATATATGGTCTATGTGGCGTAGTCAATAAGTCATTACCTTGTATGAAAAGTGGTAAATGTTCAAGATTTTTTCCCAAAAAAATTCACCCAATTACTACCATATCTAACGATGGCTTTCCTTATTAACGTAGAAGAAAAAATGATTGTACTATAATGAAAAATGGTATCTACTTGAATAATCGATTTTTTGTACCTTATAATCCATTGTTGTTAGTGAAGTACCAAACTCATATTAATGTAGAATGGTGTAATAGAAGTTCTTCTATTAAGTACTTATTTAAATATATAAATAAGGGTTATGACATGATTACTGCTGCTTTTGTTCCTAATGTAGATGAATCTTTTTCAAGTAATGAATCTATACATGAGATCAAGAAATATTTGAACCATAGGTACATATCTCCATGTGAAGCATGTTGGAGGATTTTTTTTTCTTTTCCTATCCATGGTCAAAATCCTTCGGTTGAAAGACAATATTTCCAACTTCCACGTGAACAATGTGTATACTGTTGACATGTGAAGCAAAGGTGGTGTGTCTCATGAAGATTTGATGAAGCTTTTTGAACTACTTAGAAGCCATTACCATTGGAATCAAGCCTATATTGATGAAGATAAGGAGATTTGATGGTATTCATGTTGATCAAGTCTGGAATGTGTGCTCTCCACATGGATAAATCATTAAGAAAGAGTATTTGATGTTTGTAATTCACATTCTAGACCTTGTAGCATTAATTTGATGTATTTGGTCTTTGTTGTGTTTTTTAATTTGTTGAATGATTTTTCAATAGATTAAAATGTCTCTTTTAATCTATTGAATGGTTTTTCAACAGGTTAAAAGGTTGGCTGCAATAGTCTTAAATTGTGACTTACTCAATCAGTTGATTTATTTTTTAATCGACTGATTTCACTTAAGTCAAGTGAAATCAACCGATTGATTTGGAAATTAACCTGTTGAATTTCGTAACAGTTTGACTATAAGAGCTATGATTTTCGAAAGAGAGGTAACCTGATAATTTTTTAGCACGAAACTATTCTAGAAACTTGTGAAATCTCTCTCTTTCGTGATCATTCAGGCTACAACTGTTGAAGATTGATCTTGGATCAATTCTTAGAGCTTTTGGCTAGTGTTTGAAGCTTGGAGAAAGTGGTTTATGGTAGGCTGGGTTGTGCTACCACTGAGGTTTGATCTTTCTCAAGCTTTGTGTGCGTGCCTTGTGGTTTTTCAGGTCTGCAAGAGGGTTCTTGCTGTGCTGGTGTGATTCTTGTGTGATTCAAGAGTCTTGTGTGTGGTTTTTGCTTATTTTGAAAGTGTAAGAGTGTAAACTTTGTAAATATTTTGAAATAGTGAAAAGTCAGGCTCAGATTGTCTTGACAAACTAGATATAGCTCATGTTTGAGTGAACCAGTATAAAAATCTTGTGATCCAATCTTTTCTCTAACCCTTCTCTCTTGCATAATCTTTTAAAGTTTAAAGAACTTGAGTTTAAATCATCTTTTTCACGTTCTTATGTGTTTTCATGGCATCTGCAACATTAAGCATGATTGCATAATCAATTAGAACCTGTCTTGATCATTCTTATGCATTGTTCCTGGTTTAAAACTCGAATCTTCATTTCTGCATTTTTCCTAGTATTTCAGTTGACTGTTTTTCTGTTTCAATCGGTTGATTATACCAGTACAGAATTTGTCTAGTAAAATCAATCGATTAAGTCTGTTTTTGACCGATTGAAAGGATACTGTCTAGTGACTTTTGCATCCTAACTTGGTGATCGAATTGATTCAATTAAAGGTTGTTTTTTTGACTTTCAAAGATAGCCTAAATTTTTAACTAGCCAATTCAACCCCTCCCCCTTTTTGACATTTCAATCATTTCAAAACTAACATATACTTTAAAGATGATGATTATATATATGATATTATGGGCAAGGCAAAAATTGCAAAATCAATGTTTACAAGTTTGATAAAGTGTAACAAAATATACCAAGAAGCAAAGTCTTTAACATATTCAAAAATTGGGTCCAAATTTGTGTATTCGAAAAAAGATAGGTGTTGGATACCTAGGAAAATGGGAGATGCTATTGGAAGGCTTATTTGGGTACCTCCAAGCTCAGGCGAATTGTATTATATGAGGAAAATGCTAACTCATATCAAAGGCCCTTTATCATTTGAGGACATCAGGGCAGTTAAAAAAATAGTTTACCCTACTTTTAGGGAAGCTTGCTTAGCTATGGGAATCTTAGCCAAAGATATAGAATATGTGGAAGTTATAAAAGAGGCAAAAGATTGAGTCCAGGTCAATCTTTAAGAAAACTGTTTGTAACTATTTTATTGTTTAATAGAGTTAACAAACCAGAGGACTTGTGGAACAAAACCTGGGAATGACTCACTTATGGAACACTATACAATGAAAGACGAATAACTGAACTTCTGAGTAACATACATAAAATAGTTTTTCTTAAATGCCATCCTGAAAACAAATATTAACATAAATGTTTCATAATGCAGAATTATAGCTTAGTACTGAGGTGTTGCAAAATTTAACTTCATTGGAGATAGAGAAAATTCTACAACTAAACAAAAGTACATTAAAAAAGTTTTCATCTATCCCTTATCGGAATGACCTTTTTAATGCCCACTCTGAAAACATATTGATATATGCAGAACTTGATTATAACATTGAAGAAGAACAAAATAAATTTATGTCAAATTTCGATTCAATGACAAGTAAATAATTTATTTTCCTATATCTATGTTATAAGGATGTGTATATGTGTCTATATGTTGATTTGGAAACAATTATTTAGGTGAAGAAAGGCAAATATTTCACAAGATCAATAATGTTGTTACAAAAAAGGAGGGAGGCATATTCTTTATGTATGGACATGGTGGCACAGGAAAGACATTCATGGGGAAAACAATAACATCTGACCTAAGATCAAAGGTCAAATTGTGCTAACAGTAGCATCAAGTGGAATAACATCCCTTTTATTGGCAGGAGGGAGGACATCCCACTCAAAATTTAAGATATCAATACCCACACTTGAAAACTTTGTCTGCAACATTGAGCAGGGATCAGAAGCTACAAAACTACTAAAAGAAGCACAACTTATTATTTGGGATGAAGTACTAATAGCGCACAAATATTTTTTTGAAGCTTTGGATAAAGCACTTAGGGATATAATTAAATCACATTCGAAATATGAAAGAATTTTTGGAGGATAGGTAATAATAGTGTTTGAAGGTGATTTCAGACAAATACTTCCAGTTATTCGAAGAGGAACCCGATCAGATATTGTACATGCCATAATAAATTCTTCCTACTTACGGGACCACTTTGAAGTTTTAAGATTAACTAAGAACATGCGTATGTTACAAAAGGGATTAGAGAGCAGTAATTCAGTAGACATTCAACAATTCTTTGAATGGATTCTTAAGATAGGGAATGGACAACTGGGTCAGCCTAATGATGGTTTGGTTGAAGTCGATGTTCCTAAAGAATTATTAATTTCCTTTTTACTGACCCTATGGATGAAATAGTTTCAAACACATATCCATCATTACTAGATAACTACAACAATGAAACTTATTTGCAAAGTAGAGCAATAATGGCCAATAGAATAGAGATGGTAAATGAAATCAATGAATATATTATATCTACAATTCCAGGTAAAAATATGAAATTTGTTAATGGACTAAAAAAATTTAAGATCTAATAAATTCTATTTTGTTATTGCAGGAGAAGCAAAATAATCTCATAGCTTTGACTTAGGTGATGAATTTGAATTTTCTAAGAATGATTTTTATAATGTTATTACTTCTGAATTTCCAAATTTGTTGACAACATTAGGAATTCCAAGTCATAAAATTAAACTGAAAATTGGAGCACTAATTATGTTGTTGAGGAACATTGATCAATCTAAAGGGTTATGCAATGGAAGTAGGCTAATCGTAACAAAGCTTGCAAAAATGTGATAGGAGCAAAGATTATAACAACCAAGAGTGATGGGAACGAGATTTATATACCAAGAATGTCTATGTTACCATCATAGTCACCATGGCCATTTAAGCTAATTAGAAGACAATTCTCAATCATGTTGTCCTATGCAATGACTATCAACAAATCTCAAGGACAATCGTTAATGTCAGTGGGACTTTACTTACATAAACCTGTTTTTAGCCATAGACAACTGTATGTGGCGGTTTCTAGGGTGCAATGTAAAACTGGTCTAAAGATCTTAATTCATGATAATAAGAAGAAGCTTTTGTCAACAATAACAAATGTTGTGTTCAAAAAAGTATTCGACAATTTGTAAAAAGATATGTTTTGGAAATGGTGTTTGAATTATTTGTAATACCAGACAGACAAATATGGTTTACTTTCAAAAAAAAAATCTGGCATATAAGAAGGAAGCATATTTCAATTGATGGAATATGATACAAGAATATGTTAGTATTACATATTTGTGACAAAAAAAACCTTATCTGTTGATGTATTTGTTGATCTAGAAGAATGATGATTATGTTTTAGGCTGGTGAAAAAGTGGATTCCATACATAATTAGACATGTCTAACCAAGCGAGTTTTTTTTTTCTGACATCTAGGTAAAGTATGAATGATGTCTGGTATGAAAATTGAGATGCAAAATTGGTCCATCATAACCTTTACTCAGAACCAATAAGACACAGTGAACATTTCCTTCTCCTATTACTACTTACACTCATTGATGTACTACATACACCTCCAATTTTTAAGTTAAATATTAATTATTACGAATGGAATAATTAAGTGCAATTATCAATACATTAATTGCTTTTTTACTATATTGAAACATATAATTGATTACAGACATAGATATAGAGTTTAAATAAATGATTATGATTATAACATATGTGCTTATGATTATACCAAATACTACAAAATAAATCATTTATTTCCTGTCTAATTTATTCAATAAAAAAATTGGTATGAATCCACAACAACAATTCTTTTTGTCAATATTAATCGCAGACAATATACTATATTAAGCAATCAACCAAATATATATATATATATAATATTAAATAAGAATACAAAATAGGAAGCGGAAAAAGCATTAATATATAGATATGGTCCAGTGAACATAGAGATACAATGCACATGTTTATCAAAAGTCAAAATACCCAATAAAGAAAACAATCAAATACCATAAAGATGTCTGCGAAACGTTGAATAAAAATTGATGCCCAGTTTTTAAATACAGAATAATATATGTGAGATGATCACAATCAACTAACTTTTATAATTGTCATGTAACTATCTCTTTCTGTTGAAATCCCAATTCCGATATTGTCCCTCATTTAGCTTCTTCACCTATCACCAATCTATGTTTCCAAAACTTAACAAACAGATCATTTAAAGGGATGTAATTCTGCAAATAATTAGATATGTTAATCAAAACAGTGTATTGAACATTAAATTAAGTAAATTATGTATAACATATAAATTTACCTTCTTTAGTTTAAGTGTAGGACCAAAAACAGTTCAACAAGTTATTTGAGCCACCTCCTTAGCAATAGGATATATAATCTCTTCCCATATCATATTGTAAATTCTAAATTGAAACACAGAGTTTCCTACATAACGAGTAACCATAAAATGATATCTTTCAACTTATACATGGACAGTATTTTTCTACCACTACAAAATGACTTGGTAAGCACGTTACTGTCATAGATTGTCATATATCAGCTGTGCTTTTTATCTTCCTATTCTCTGAAAAAAAGGGTTTTATTAAATTAATTATCGAATTTTACTTTAAGTAAAAAATAATTCCTGACAATTGGTAGTTAATAATTATTTAAATTACTTGACATATTATTATTGACAATTTTTTTAAGTCAAATTAATGTTAGGAACAAGGCAATAAAGGAAAGAATAAATGAGAGAAAAATAGACACAACAAGAAAATTTCTATTTAGCTAGAGAAATTAGCGAGGAAAAATATTTGCAGCTAATTCTTCGTTAATTTGCGAGGAAATAGCGAAAGAATAAAATTGTAGCAATTTTGTAGCAAAATAGCTACAGATTTGCTAGAACATATATTTGTAACTAATCTCTCACTAATTTGCGAGAAAATAACGAAGAAAATAATTTGTAGCTTCTTCGTAGCAAAGTAGCTACAGATTTACTATGACATATATTAATAGCTAATCTTTCACTAATTTGTAACGGAATAGTAGAGAAATAAAGTTGTAACTGGTCCGTAGCACAATTGCTACAAATTTACTAGAAAATATATTTGTAGCTAATCCTTCCTAATTAAAATGTATTATAATTATTTTTAATTTTAGTAAAGATATATATTTTTCAATTTAAATTTTTTAAAATTATTTTTTGTTCATATATTTTAAAATTATTTTTAATTTAAATATTTTAAAATTACTTTTAATATGTGTTTTTGTATTGGTTCAAGTTAATTTTCTCTATTATATTTTTCAATCTCAAGTTCCCCACATCATTCCCTGCCTAAGGTAAATATTGCCTCAAGTTTCTTCGTTCTGACATCTAATAGTTTAATATAGTATCTGTTTTGATGAATTTATCAATGAAGAAAAATCATGTATATATGAGTCTCCTTTGCGTTTCCAATTTTAAACTCTCTTCAACTTTTTTAAGGAAATTTTTAGTTTTAATTTCATGGATCTCATGGAGTATAGAGTCATCTTAATCTCCTTTTTGAAACGAAGGCATCAACTGTTGTCTGTGTGGTAGAGGGAGCTGGACATGTTTTTTAATTAATAGAATCAATGTCATATTAAAAAGATTGCCAAAAAAATCGCTGCATTTTACATTCAGATGTACAAACTTAAACTTGTTAATTAACTCTTATGCAGAATTTACTCCAAAAGACAAATGCTACAAATGCATCAGGAAATGTTGTACTTGGAGATATTTGAGTATATATTCAACTAAAGGTTTGTATTATGTTTATGGAGGATACAATAATCTAAAAGGGATGATACCTGATTATATATATGCTTTTTTAATTTGTTATACGTAGTAAATTTTGAAACAAATATGAAGAAATTGTCTTGATAAACTCTCTATGGAGAATGGATTGGAAGGAATTGTATTGGAAATTAAAGGGATATTTAGAGATCCTGCCATAGTAACCAAGATAAAGGAGTTCAAGCTCTGCCTTCTTTATTACGCCAAATTAAAGTATGCTTGTTTTTAATACTCTATTTCCTTTATTAATTGATTGAAAAGAGAATGTTGTTTGGTGTGACATTTTGGCTGATGATTATCTTTGACATTGCAGCAATGTTCCTAAGCCAATTTACATGTAACATCTAATGGTGGAGTAATTGTTGATTTGGTTAAAGAAATAATCGAAGTCGTTGCTGATAAAGCCAAAAAAAGGTGGTGAAGGGGAGGGTTGGGCAGGGGGGAGTGGGACGGTACTCACACATGACAGAGTATTGTTGTAACTCTGTCAAATATAGACCCATGTAAGAAATGTAGAAATTCATAGTTAGTGTAGATTAATCTTTCTTGGTGCATCCTAAAAGTCGTTGAGCTTGCTTTAATTAGCATCCTATATAACAATGTGAAAATGACTTTTTGGAATCTTTTCTTAGTAGCATTTGAAAATGTCTTTGCTAAAACTTAATTTCTTTCCATATAACTGCAGGGAGAAGTTTGTGTGGCAAGTTCTCTTGTATTTGTTCAAGAAGGGATCTATGATGAATTTGAGGAAAAAAAAAATAGTGGAAAAGGCAAAAACTTGGGTCATTGGAGAACCTCTTGATCCTAGAGTCCAACATTACCTCATGTAAGAAAAATAGGCAACATCATAGGCAGATCAATATTTTGGTATTGGCCACCAATTAAAATTGCTTGCATAGTTTCTAAGGATAGCTGTAGTGTCAAAATCACACAAGAGAGGGGGAGTTTGTGTGATTGAGATGAAGATAGAATGTATCTGTCCAATAAGTTCTCATTTTGTTCTTGTGTTGTACCATTTGGCAAGAGGATAAGAGAAAATGGTTTCATATGCTTTTTGGGAAGACAATGTTGGTGGGTTTAGAACTCATTTAATTTCTCATATATGTTTAATACATATTTAGGACTCATTTGACGTATGAGTTAGTTTTGGAATTGAAGCACTCAAACTTTCTTATTTCAATTATTTTATTTGGTTCGTCTATGATTAAAAGTTTCAAACACATAAGTTTTTTATATTCTAGTAAACCATATTATTGTTGAGATACTCAAAATTTATTGTTCTTGTGTCCCGAAGGTCATATTAGCATACCTAAAATTTGGATTGAATGTTGATGGTGTTAGGGGCCAATAAGGGCTTCAACTTCAAGCACAAGGTATACAATACATTAATAATTATTGACGATCCCATTTCCCAATCAGTGTTTGGTTTAATGGAAATATGTGTCAAATTAGAAACAAAAGATAATTTAAATTATTAATTTTTGCGAACTATGAACTCCTTGTAAATGAGCTATTGGAGACTCTAGCGAATATAACTCTAATAAAGGAGGAGGAAATAAAACTTAAAATTTATAATGGTGACCTATCAAGACTTGGTTCTGCAGAAAGATTTCTTAAAGCAGTGCTTGATATCCCTTTGGCTTTTAAAATAATTGAAGCCAAGCTAATTTCTAAACAGAAGTTAAGTACCTATATAGTTTTTCGCAAATGGCCCAACATGTCTTACTGTTTCATATAATTTTATTTAAGCATGTAAAATCCATTTAAATTAGGTTATATGGAAGTTTAAATGATGTAGAATAGTTATGAGAAAACCTAACCTTAGTCAATAGTGAAACTTAAGTAATTGAAAATATGAACTTGATTACATAGAAAATGACACGGAAGAATTGAAAAATACCTTAAAACAATAGAATATTTGATTATTGCATAGTAATTAAGGAAACATGAAGAACATGTTATAGTAGCGAAAAGAAATAAGATTTATGTTGATTTTATTTTATTAATTGTTATTCATATTGTAAGTTGTAATAAAAGTTGTCAGTTTATATAAATATATATAAATATATATAACATAAAAGCATGTTTCCTATAAAAAAGCTTACATTCATGGACTTTACTAAATAATAGTAAATAAATGGAAAAAAGCAATGTTGAATTGCTATAGATTAGCGAAAAAAGAATTGCAACAAATTAACTACACTAGGAAGTATTTTTATTTCTGGTGTATCTCAAAGCTTTACATAGGGTCTCTTATATAGTAAAATAGAAAACCACATCTTACAATTCTAAGTGATGTGGGACTAAATCAAGCACCATAATACTAACAATTCTCCCACTTGGGGTTTGATTTACATTACCACCTAGTGTAGTGCCTTCATCATTAATTTTCTCAAAGGCCAGTTGAGGCAATGCAAAGCCTTAACTTAGTTGTTGTGATAGTCTTGGTCAACATATCAACTGGATTCTCTGCACTTGGAATCTTCAACAAAAACAAGTCTCCATCATTTATCAAATTTATGACAAAATGATACTTCAATTCAATGTGTTTGCATCTAGAGTGAAGAATTGGATTTTTAGCAAGACAAATGGCACTTTGACTGTCACTAAACAATGGAGATTCATCTTGCCTTTTTCCTAATTCTTTTAGAAGATTCTTCAACCATATAATCTCTTTTGCTGCTTCTGAGATAGCTACATACTCAACTTTAGTGGTTGAAAGGGAGACTCTTCCTTGAAGTTTGGACTTCCAACTGATAGTTGTACCACCCAACGTAAAAATGTAACCTGTTGTGCTCTTTCTACCATCCAAATCACCTCCCAAATCTGCATCAGAAAACCCATGTAAAGTGAGATTACTTCTTCTAAAAGACAAATGCATCTTTGAAGTGCCCTTCAAATATCTCAATATCCACTTCACGCCTTCCCAATGCTCTTTTCTGGTATTTTATAGAAACCTGCTCACAACTCCCACTGCATGTGCTATGTCAGGTCTGGTGCAAACCATAGCATACATCAAGTTCCCTACTGCAAATGCATATGACACTTTAGACATGTGACTTTCTTCACCCTCTGTTTGAGAAGATTGCCTTTTTGAGAACTTTAAGTGAGTTCCCAAAGGTATATTCTTGGTTTTAGCATTTCCAACATTAAACCTGCTAAGCAATTTTTCTATATATTTTTCCTTAGATAAGTTCAAAATACCTTCAGATCTATCCCTGGAAATTCTCATACCAAGAATTTGCTTGGCTGGACTAAGATCCTTCATTTCAAAATTTTTTGACAATTGTTTCTTCAACCTCTCAATTTCTGCCATATTAGCACCAACAATCAACATGTCATCAACATACAAGGCAAGAGTAATATAGCTGTTAACATATTTCTTCACGTAACAACAATGATCTTCTTCACATTTGTGAAATCCTGAGTTTCTCATAAACTCATTAAACTTCTTGTACCATTGTCTCAGTGTTTCTTTCAATCCATACAAACTTTTATGGAGCTTGCATACAAGATTCTCTTTGCCTTGTACTTCAAAACATTTTGGTTGTGCCATAAAGATTTCTTCCTCAAGATCTCCATGTAGGAATGCAGTTTTCACATCTAACTGCTCCAGATGAAGATTTTCTGCAGCTACTATACTCAATATAACTCTGATGGTAGTCGTCTTGACAACAGGAGAGAAAATTTTTGTGAAGTCAATTCCTTGTCTCTGTTAGAACCTTTTCACTACAAGTCTGGCCTTATATTGTTTGCTGCCATCTAGTTCTTCTTTTAACCGATAGACCCACCTATTTTGCAAAACCTTATTTTCTTCTGGAAGCTTGGTTAGAGACCATGTCTTATTCTTCTGAAGAGACCTTATCTCATCTTCCATTGCTAACTCCCACTAAATAGATTCATCTCCCTGCATAGCCTCAGCAAAATGCTCTGATTCACCTGCATCAGTCAACAACAAGTAATGCAATGAAGGAGAATACCTTTGTGGTGCTACAATTGTTCTACTAGACCTTCTAGTCGGTAATTCAGGAGTTACCGACTCTACTATTTGTTCAGGTTCTGACCCAGACTCTGACTCAGGCTTTACTTCTGTATTCTGCCTTCTGTTGGCTACATCACTTTCTGAAATTTCTTCTAATAATACCTGCTCTAGTTGTTTATTTGTATTTGCAAATTCTACAGTCCTGTCCTTATAGAACATGTTTTCATTAAAAGTAACATTTCTACTTCTGCTAATTTTCTTTTTTTGGTCATCCCAAAACATGTAGCCATACATGTCAGATCCATAACCAATGAAATAGCATCGCGTTGTCTTAGGGTCCAGTTTATCTCTACTATTAGAGTTCAACAAAATATATGAAGCACAACAAAACACTTTCAAATGTGAAAGGTTTACCTCATTTCCAGACCATACTTCTTCAGGCTGTTGTGCTTATTGCATCTGCCCAAAAGACCTTGGGTAGTCCTGACTGGATTCTCATACATCTTGCTCTCTCATTCAAGGTTCTGTTCATTCTTTCTGCCACACCATTTTGCTCTGGTGTTCCTGGAACCGTCTTGATCATTCTGATCCCGTTCTCTGAACAAAACTCCTTGAATTGACTACTGTCATATTCTCCACCATTATTAGACTTCAAATATTTAATCTTTAAACCTATTTGAGTCTCAACCTCCTGTTTCCACCTTTTAAACACAGAAAACACATCAGATTTATTTTTAAGAAAATAAACCCATACCTTTCTTGTAGAGTCATCAATGAAGGTTACGTAATATTGTGAACCTCCAAGGGATTTCACTGGAGTTGGCCCCCAAACATCTGTATGCACTAGTTCTAGTCTTTCAACTTTAAACGACTTACTTGTTTTGGAGAAGCGAATCTTTTTCTACTTTCCAAAGATACAATGTTCGCAAGGTCCAACGTCAACATGCTTCAAGTTAGGTAGTTTACCTTTTGAGACCATGAGCTTCATTCCTTTCTCACTCATATGCCCAAGCCTTTGATGCCACAAAGAGGAACTGTTGCCAACTTCTGCAACTGATATCATATCCTCATCTGCAATCATGTAAAGAGATCATTGCTTCTTTCCACGAGCAACAACAAGATTACCTTTCATTACCTTCCAATGTCCATCTCCAAAGGTGGTGTAATGCCCCTCATCATCCAACTGTCCTATAGATATTAAGTTTCTCTTTAAGGCAAGAATATGTCTGACATTATTCAAAGTCCATACACTTCCATTAGAGGTTCTGATATTGATATCACCTCTTCCTATAATATCAAGAGATTTCCCATCTGTAAGGTAGACCTTCCCAAACTTTCCTGGAACATAGTTAGATAATAATTCTAAAAGGAAGGTGTAGTATGAAATGATGCACCTGAGTCCATAATCCATGAGTCAATAGAACTATCTAGACTACATAATAGTGCATCTTCAATTTCATCAGTTGCTGCATTTGCAGATTGATCATCATCTTGCTTCTTGTTGTTGTTCTTCCTTGGAGCCCTACATTGATTTGAAAAGTGACCCCTTTCCTGACAATTCCAACAAGTGATATCATTCTGAAATTTTGCTGGTGATTTCCCTTTAGACTTTGATCTGCCTCAGCCTTCATTACGACCTTTCTGGCTACTTCTTCTTCTAGTTTCAGTACTCAATGCTGAACCAGAACTAGAACTGGAAGATTCCCCTGAACTTTTCCTGCGAACATCTTTGCTTAAGATCAAGTCACGGATGTTATCAAGCTTCAACTTACTATTACTTGCAGATTACTAACTGCAGTAACAATTGCACTCCAACTTTCCAGAAGAGACGATAATAAAATTAATGTTTTCACCTTATCATCAAATGTTATCTGCACTGATGTCAACTGTGCAATAATTGTATTAAATTCACTAATATGATTAGTAATCGAGTTACCTTCACCCATTTTTAGGTTGACTAGCCTACGAATCAAATATACTTTATTGGCTGCAGATGGCTTCTCATACATATTTGACAATGCCTTCATCAAATTTACGGTTTTGTTCTCGTTCATGATGTTGAACGCAACATTCTTGGCTAATGTCAACCGGATCACACCGAGTGTCTGCCGATCTAACAAATCCCATTCTAACTGCTCCATGTCGGTTGGCTTCTGCCGTGTTAAGGGTAGATACAACTTCTTCTAATACAGGTAGTCCTCTATCTGCATCTTCCAGAACCCGAAGTCATTGCCATCAAACTTCTCAATCCTCACTTTCCCTTCTTTCAATGTCATTGCTCTTGCTGCTTTTGATAAAAGCTCTTGCTGCCTTTGACCGAGGCTTCTGCTGCCTTTGACCAAAGCTCTCATACTTCTCTAAACTGAGATTCCCAAGAAAGAAATAGAAACCAAATTTTTTATGATGTGAAAGATCAGACAATGTTGCAACCACAAAGCATACTAAGAAAAATGGCTCTTGATACCAATTGTTAGGAACAAGGCAATAAAGGAAAGAATAAAGGAGAGAAAAATAAACACAAAGAATTTAACGTGGTTCGGCGTACAATGTGTATGCTACGTCCACGACTACACTAGGAAGTATTTTTATTTCTGGTGTATCTCAAAGCTTTACGTAGGGTCTCTTATATAGTAAAATAGAGAACAACATCTTACAATTCTAAGCAATGTGGGACTAAATCAAGCACCATAATACCAACAAGTAATACATTCAATTACCAAATCATTTTGTAATGAAAATACAATTATGAATAGAAAATCCATATAAAATTTGATTTATTTATTGATATTGTTTAGTTTTAAAAAAGCCTATACAATATAACTGTTATAATTTATGATTATTTCTTACTTCATTGACAAATTAACAAAAATAGAAGCTCCAAACTTAAAATTGTCGTACGTGTATTCCACCAAAACCTTTAACTGACTAAATTGTATTCATATATCACACAACCTATTAACAAAATATAATATTGTTTCATCGAATTTATTATTGATATATTCTAATGATAACGTTTTAATAAATATACTTAACCATGATTCTTTTAATATTTTTTCACATATCTATTAACAAATAAATGCATAGATTCATTATAAGTTTAGAATGACATACCATTAGAAAATGTTCTAACATAATATTCACCGTAAACATAGGCAATTCTTACAATATTTCATAACTTGATATTGCATCATAACATAACAAAACAAACATTTCCATATTGTTTACCATCCAAAAAGAAATTAAAAGAATACACTTCAACCATAGAACTATTTAAAAAGTGCTACTAAAACATTTAAATATGAATTACATTAATATATTTATTCTTCTCCTTAGCAATGCCAAATTTCTGAACGTCCCTAGCTCAGTATCTATTGTTGTTATAGATCCAAAGTTGCAGCAACAAAGAAAGACTCTAAGTACCGTTTCGATAAAAAAAAAACAAATTATTAATCAATATAACACTTCTTCTTAATGTATATATCATTACAAAAAAAAAAGATATATAGCATAGGTCTTTTTATGGAGGTTAAAAAGACCTCCACAAATAAAGATTATATGGACCAATTATGATAGATTTTATAAAAGCTGATAATAAAGGAGATTTTTATTCTTTTTAGGAGGTTTATAACCTCCGTAAATTGCAACATATTCTTCTCTAAGTGAATTCATGTGTTCCCTCCCAAATCAGAAAACTTACTGAATTTTTCCCTTTCACTCGAAAACCTAAGTTTAGAGTGCCAATAGAAAACCTAAGTTCAGATTTCACGTGTCGTCGCCTCCGTTGCAGCGATCTTCGTCGCGCCAGCTCCGTCGCGCCGTCTTCGTCGTGCCATCTCCGTCGCGCCGTCTTCGTCGTGCCAGCTCCATCGCGCCAGCTCCTTCACGCCATCTTCGTCGTGCCATCTTCGTCGCGTCGTCTTCATCGCGCCATCTTCGTCGGTATTCTCTTCGTCGCTTCATCTCGGTCGCGCTGTCTTCGTTTCCCCGTCTCCGTCGTGCCATCTCTGTCGTAGTCTCGGTGGTAGCCTCTTTCGTAGCGAATCAGTGACTTTGTGATTCAGCTTCGTTACGCCCTCTCCGTCACTCTAGCCCTCCATCACATGTGGTTGTGATCCAGTGGCTTCTGTAGAGTCAAGGTACACCTGAAATTTTTTGTTACCTAGAGCTTCCTTATCGATATATCTTTTATGTTCCTGGTTAAAATTTTATGTTCCAATGGCTTATGTTTTGTTTTTTCTTTAACAGGCGATTCAGACATTGTTATCGAAGGTTGCTGCCTCTATGACCTATCCCGGTAATTATTCACTTCTCTAATAGATAAACATTAAGGTTAATTTTGCTCTGTTGACTATTTTATGTGAACAAAATAAGAAGATAAAGTGAATTGAACTTCTTCGGTATGTTTAAGTCAACTTCTGCATTTTAGTTGCATTTGTATTTGTTGGTGGAGCCTTTATATATTAAGCATTCTAACTCATTAGTAACTCATTCACTTTAGAATGCATTTGAGTGTGCCATGTTGAGATTGATCAAAACCAAGGGTATTTATATTCAATGGCATAAGCATAAGTGAACAATTCTGGCATGTTTGGATGAGTCTATAAACAAAGTTAATCACAAAATCCAAAAAAAGAACAGCATGTTTATGCAGGCACAAAACTTCTAGCTTCAAAGTTATTATTTAAGTTATTTCAAATAGTTGAACATGTTTGTACTATTTGAAAAACAGGAGTTTTGGAATCAAATTGGTTTATGGAAATAAAGGAGGTTTTAAACCTCCACAAAATAATAGTCATGAATAGGAGAGGTTATAACACTCCATTAAAAAACTTCCACAATATAAATCTGGTACCAGAGATTGTAGAAAACCTCCACAAATAACTTGTGGGCAACCTATCTGTGGAGGTTTGAAAAAACCCTGCAAAATATTTTGTGGAGGGTAAAAACCCCCGCTAAACGAAATTAAAACCTCCGTAATTTAGCTTTTTTTTTGTAGTGTATGAACAATAATTGACAAATAATATTTCTAAGCAACTTACATGTATCTTAGATGACCTACATCACCAAGAACATACTGATAAAATGCATAGTTCGAGCATTCTGCTCGTTTATGTTTTCATATATATATATATATATATATATATATATTTTGTACCCTTTCCTTCTTTATACACAATTGTAATACTTTCCGTATGTAAACTTTCTTTTTCTGCATTTATTACAAAGTGTTCTTCTCTCTCCTCCTTAACTCTCTATGTTTCAATGTAAGCATCATTTCTCTCTCAATTCACTTTCTCTTACCATGCACATGCATATCACATAACATGATATCCGAGCTTTTCGTATTCGTATGAAGAGCTCTGCTGCGCACTCACCTTTTCTTTTCCCATGCACAACTTTCTTTACCTTCATCCGAACGAAAATCCAGCAACAGCCTTAGTCTCTCCTGTTCTTGATCCTACAAATTATCACTCATGGAGTAGATCCATGATCACAGCCTTAAGCGTGAAAAATAAAGTTGAGTTCATCTATAGAAGTTTCCCTCAACCTGCTAAAATTGATACCTCTTACTCCTCTTGGAACAAATGCAATAACATGGTAGTGTCTTGGATTCTTCATCCCGTTTTCTGTGCCCATTTGCCAAAGAATTATTTGGATGGACATTGCCGCAGACATTTTGAAAGATTTAAAAACAAGATTTGGCCAAGGTGATCTTTTGTGCATATCAGATTTGCAACTTGAAGCCTATTCTCTTTGCCAAGGTGAATTAACAATGACCGAGTATTTTACGAAACTTCAGGTTTTATGGAATGAGTTAGAAAATTTTAGGCCAGACCCCATTTGTTCTTGCCCAACTAGGTGTTCTTGCAAGGTTTCTTCTATCATCGTTCAGCAGAAGCAAGAAGACCAAGCTATGCAGTTTCTTTGTGGTTTGAACACCCAATATGCTAATGTCAAATCTATGTGCTTCTCATGGAACCTTTATCTCCCATCACGAAATTTTTTTCTTTCATTGCTCAACAAGAGTGTCAGTTGAGTAGTAGCAATTTTGTTGCTAGTATAAAAAGCACCAACGTCAATCCTGGAAAAGAAGGTACATCTTCTATCACTTGCAGTTTTTGTGGTCGCCCCGGACATAGTAAAAATACGTGTTATCGCAAGAATGGCTTTCCCACCAACCAAGAAAACAAAAACTCTAGGTTCACCAAGAAAACTTGTGCCCACTGCGGCAAGATTGGTCATACCATTGATGTTTGTTATCGGAAGCATAGGTATCCTCCCGGTTACAAGCTTTATAACTCCAAGAATGCCAATAGTATCATTGTGCAAGGAGATAGTGCCGATACAACAAAAAATTCAGAAGATGCAAACATTCATTTAACTTCTCAGCAATATCATACTTTGCTCAATCTTTTGCAACAACATGATTCGAGTCAAAACTCCAATGCTCCTGCCATTAAAGTCAACCAAATAGGTTCTTTTACTGCCACCACTCCAAATCTTTTATCATCAGGTGAACTCGATACAAAATTCCTTTGGATTTTTGATTCTGGTGCAACTGATCACGTGTGTGTATCTTTAAATGACTTCTCTTCATATCAAACAATTAAACCTATTTTAGTAAAATTGCCAAATGGGGAATGTGTTTTTGCTACTCACAAGGGCATTGTACCTTTTACAGAAAAGTTTATTTTAAAAGACGTTTTACACATTCCTGATTTTCATTTAATCTTATATCTATTTCTAAGTTAACTTCTGATCTTCAATATAAACTGATATTTTCTTCCCAAAACTGCATTATACAGGATCTTCAAACCAGCGAGAAGATTGGTATAGTTAGCATGCTCAATGGTTTGTACATGCCTGATAAGAGAATCATTTCTTCCTTCATTGACAATGTCTATTGATTTAAAATGAAAAACCATAGATACTTGGCACTTTCGAATAGGCCACCCCTCTATTGAGCGTAGAGATGGCAAATAAACCCGCCCCCGTGGGTATTGCCCGAATCCGTCCCCGTTTTGACGGGGAATCCCCGCATTGACTGGGTATGGGTATGGGTATGGGGAATCCCCAACTTTTTCAACTAGGTATGGGGATGGGTATGGGGATGTACATATCCCCGTCATAATACCCGTCCCCGTTTAAATTATTAAAATATTCACAATTAATTAAGTAACCATATATATATATATATGTGTGTGTGTGTGTGTGTGTGTGTGTATTATTTATTTATTTCTTCTAATTATTTGGTTTGTCATGAAACTCATTCGCATTTCAATTATATTTTTCATTTTATCATAACTTTTATGTAATTATGTTAAAAAGATGTATGTCAATTAAAATTTTTTTATGTCTCATATTTGAATATTTCTATTTTTTTTAATATTTTTATTTATTGTATATTTTCCTTTCACATGAGAATGTTTAATACTCTCAATGTAAGTATTTAATATTTCTATTATATTTAATATTTATGTCTCATATTTGAATATTTCTATTATTTTTTAATAATTTTATTTATTGTATATTTTTCTTTCACATGAAAATGTTTAATACTCTCAATGTAAGTATTTAATAGTACAAACATTTTGTTTACTAGGTAATATAAAAAAAATCATTTACTTATTATTATTAGTTTTTGTGTCATTTGAAGAACACTTTTGTTTCACTAAAACAATTTTTGTTATTTCTCAACCATTGAGTATATATGTTGATATTTAAAAAGTTTTCTTATATCTCTAAGATATTTTTCAACTTATCATACCCTTAATTTTACATTTGTTTTTCTTTGTGCGATTTTTTTCAATAGTCTCTCAAATTGTTTGTAAACATTGGTTAAATTTTTAATATTTTTATTTATTGTTTATTTTCATTATGCAAAATACTATTTCGATATATTTTATCTAATTATTTTTTATTTTTTAACTCATTATCAATTATATTGTAATTTTTTCACTATAATTGTATAAATAACTTTTATTTACTACAATATAAAAATCTAATGTAATTGTCATGAATATTTTTTTATCACCATCCAACATAATTGAAGTTCAAAAGATATAAGATCTATGTTAAAATTTTATTATTATGATTATTATTTGTTCTTTGTATCATTTTGATCAAGTAATGTATTATAACTTTTATTAGTGTATAAAAAAGAGATTCATTAAAATTTAAAAGATTGAAGTAAACAAAAATTTAAAATATATTTTAATTTGAATACTTGTTTCCCTTTTATATTTTAAAATTTTATCAACTAGGTTTCATTAACGTTTGCAAATTTAATAAATGTGTTGGTTCTCATGAAATTTTATTTGGTTTATAATTTAAAAAATAAACAATTATAATTTATTTTAAACTTTTATTATGATTATTATTTGTTCTTTGTAACATTTGATCAAATGATGTATTATAACTTTTATTAGTGTATAAAAAAGAGATTCATTAGAATTTAAAAGATTGAAGTAAAAAAATATTTAAAATATATTTTAATTTGAATATTTGTTTTCCTTTTATATTTTTTAAAAAATATTTTTAAATTTTATGAACTAGGTTTCATTAATGTTTGTAAATTTAATAAATGTGTTCGTTCTCATGAAATTTTATTTGGTATTATAATCTAAAATGTAAACAATTATAATTTATTTTAAACTTTTATTATAATTATTATTTGTTCTTTGTATCATTTTGATCAAATGATGTATTATAACTTTTATTAGTGTATAAAAAAGAGATTTATTAGAATTTAAAAGATTGAAGTAAACAAACATTTAAAATATATTTTAATTTGAATTTTTTTTTAATTTTTAAAAAAAATATTTTTTATATTTTATCAACTATATTTCATTATATTTGAAAATTTAATAATTATTTTGGTTTTCATGAAATTTTATTTGGTATTATAATCTAAAATCTAAACAATTATAATTTATTTTAAAGTATTTGATATCGAAGAAATAACCATCCTTCTAATATTGAATATTTGGTAATATTATGTTTCCTTTACCATAATTTTTTATTATTTTATAAAAATTATTTAAAATTAATATTGAAGTAATATGAAAATGGGTATGGGTATGGGTACGAGATTATACCCGTTACCCAGTGGGGATGGGATAAAAGTTTGATACCCGTTGGATTTGGGTATGGAGATGGGGATGAATTTTTTTTACGGGGATGGGTATGGGATAGCGAAACCCGTCCCCGCCCCGCCCCGTTGCCATCCCTAATTGAGCGTTTGTATGCATTGCAAAAGATGTATCCATATATCAAGTTTGACAAAACTTTCATCTGTAATACATGTCATGAGTCTAAACAGAAGAAACATTTTTTTCCTGTTAGTAAATCACGTGCAAATCAACCTTTTGAACTTTTGCATATCGACATTTAGGGGCCATGCTCCACTGTTTCTTTGCATGGTCATAAGTTTTTTGTTACCATAGTAGATGATTATACTCGGTTCTGCTGGATTTTTCCTATGGGTTCTAAAGCTGAAACTCGTGACATCATAAAAAACTTCATTTCCTATATTGAACGTCAGTTTAATCATACTTTAAAAATAATCCGGATTGATAATGGTGCTGAGTTTAATATGGAGACTTATTTTTTATCCAAAGGCATTGTCCATCAAAAGACTTGTGTTGAAACACCAGAACAAAACGAGATCGTAGAATGTAAGCATCAACACCTTCTTAACGTTACTCGAGCCTTATTGTTTCACTCTGATTTACCTTTAAGCTTTTGGAATTATGCTCTGTTGTATGCAGTTTACTTGATTAATTGTATCCCAACACCTTTACTTGATAATTCTTCACCTTATGAAAAGTTACAAGGAAAACTTTGTGATATATCTATGCTTCGCATATTTGGATGTCTTTGCTATGCCACTACTCTCAGTTCCCACCGTAAAAAACTTGACAGTTGTGCTACTCCTGGAGTCTTCATTGGCTTTCAACCAAACACGAAATGTTACATGTATCTTAACCTTAAAACCCATAAGGTTGAAGTGTCTTATCATGTTATTTTTCATGAAAATCGCTTCCCTTTTTCGAAAAAATTAGGTACCATTACATCTGACATTTGCATGCCTTTGCCTAATATCTATGAATCTAATGATACTGCTTACTTTGATACCAGTCCTTTCATAATAATAATATCCATGATGATCAAACTTTTGATGTCACCAATAATGTTGAAAATAATTTCGATAATGAAAATACAAATATAGACGTTCGCAAATCCACTCATGTTCGAAAAATGCCTTCTTATCTTCAAGATTATAACGTTTATAGTTCTTCCATCTTCTCTAACAATATGATTACCAAATATCTAATAGAAAATTTTGTTTCGTATGCTTCTTTATCTAGTCATTTCAAGAAAGCTATTTTATTTATATATGCTCATCATGAACCCTGTTCTTACGAAGAAGCTTCTAAGCATTCATGTTGGAATATAGCCATGCAAGAAGAGATCGCAGCTTTTGAAACCAATAATACATGGGTTCTGACTGATCTTCCTTCCCAATGCCAAAGCTATCAGATGCAGGTGGATATATAGGATCAAACATAAGGCTGACGACACCATTGATAGATATAAAGCTAGATTGGTCGCCAAGGGCTACTCGCAACGTGAAGGCATTGACTTTGTTGACACTTTTTCTCCTGTGGCCAAATTAACTACTTTATATATTCTTCTTGCAGTGGCAGCCATGCAAAATTGGGAGTTACGACAATTAGACGTAAATAACACTTTTTTACATGGCGATTTGCACGAGGATGTCTATATGCAATTGCCTCCTGGCTTCAAACAAGCTCATCCTCGACAAGTTTGTAAATTGCAACGTTCTTTATATGGGCTCCACCAAGCAAGTAGACAATGGTACTTCAAGCTCTCTCAATTTCTTATCAGTCATGGCTATCATTACTCTCAGTCTGATCACTCTTTGTTTATTAAATCTTCTGGAGACCATATTACTGTCTTGCTAATTTATGTTGACGATGTTGTTCTTGCTGGAGATAATGTCCAAGAAATTTCTAACATTACTGACCAACTACACAAGCATTTTCACATCAAAAACCTTGGAAATCTTACATACTTTCTTGGGCTTGAGGTTGCCCGTAGCCGACATGGAATTCATCTTTCTCAACGCAAATATGTCTTAGATCTTCTGTAAGAAGTAGGTATGTTAAATTGTGCTCCCGTTCCTACCCTTATGACATACTCATCTCGGGAAAATGTAGATTCTACTTCCTTACTTGGTGATAGCGAAGCTTCATCCTTCAGACATATCATTGGTCGTCTTCTCTATCTCACAAACACTCGCCCAGATATTATGTTTGTCGTTCATCATCTCAGCCAGTTTGTTTCCTCCCCCACTAATGACCATCGGCGTGTTGCTCTCAGAATCCTTCGTTACCTGAAAAACAATCCTAGACATGGCATTTTCATCAGCAGCAAAGGTCATTGTCAGATACGCGCTTATAGTGATATGGATTGGGCTGCTTGCCCTAAAACAAGAAAATTTATAATTGGTTTTTGGTTTACATTGGAGATTCTATTGTTTCATGGAAAACAAAAAAGAAAATCACCATCTCTCGTAGTTCTTGTGAAGCAGACTACAGGGCATTGGCTGCCACTGTCTGTGAGGTGCAATGGATTTCTTACGTTCTAAATGACCTTCGTGTTTCTCATACCAAACCTATGCCTATTTTTTGCGACAACCAATCAACGATCCACATTGCTAATAATCAAGTCTATCACGAATGAACAAAGCATATCGAGATAGACTATCATCTCACTCGCGAGAAAATTCAATCAGGTTTCATCAAACTTCTATAGGTGTCTTCGTCTCTTCGACTTGCCGACATCCTTACAAAACCGCTACGACCTAATACTTTTTCCTCTTTATGCTCCAAGTTGGGTGTCCTCGACATTTATAATCCCAGCTTGAGGGGGGCATGATAAAATGCATAGTTCGAGCATTCTGCTCGTTTCTGTTTTCCTATATATATTTGTACCCTTTCCTTCTTTATACACAATTGTAATATTTTTCGTATGCAAACTTTCTCTTTCTGTATTTATTGCAAAGTGCTCTTATCTCTCCTCCTTAACTCTCTTTGTTTCAACCTAAGCATCATTTCTCTCTCAATTCACTTTCTCTTACCATGCACATGCATATCACATAACACATACAATCCATACATGAACACATTTTAAGAAGTAATTAACATAATAATAAACAAACAGGAAATTGCCTAAAGAAATAAGAAAACTCATAAAAAGTTAATAACATATTTCCCAATGAAAATTTGATACATGTATCTTGGAAAAAAAAAACAAATCTAATTTGAAGTTGAATATTTGTAATTCACATGACACACAACATCAACCGCACACGAGTCCTTGTATGTGTTTATTGGTTAGGTCTTGGATTTTTTGCACTTAGTCCCTATAATTTTAGTTCTTTCTGTTAATAAATTGCTAAGAGAAGTCCAAAGTGCCAATTAAGAACTACACTGACACTTTTCTTACATATAGGAGTGAGTCCTCGGTGACTACTAATTATTAGGTCAAATGGAGAAGGATCGGAAAGTCTACATTTGTAAACTTCATATGTTCAGAGTTACTTAGTTTCTTTTGAATAAAGTTTATATTTTTTTTATTGAATTACTCTTTTATTGTTTGTTTTCGTTGAGAAATGTCAAGTTTATATTTCTATTTTTTTTAAGTCATTGACCATTTAACAAAACAGACAAAATTATATCAACTTAACGTCATTGAATGAAAGCATAGACTAAAAATATAATTAAACTTATATTTTTTGTATATGTAATTGGTTTGGTCCCATGTTTTTTGTTATTATTTTTCTTTTTTAATATTTTTTATATGATAACAAATGATTGTGTGCCCATATATTAGTCTATGTCATAGTACATAATAATGTCTAACATAAGTTTTATAAAAAGAAAAACAAATTTTCGATGCTAAGGATCCATATGTATCTTTTTGGTTATTTAAGAGCTTCTTCCCCTTTGCATCGTAATCCTTTTCTGGCTTGATGTTGATATTGATGCTTCTAGGTTTTGATTAAAAGATTGTTGAAGAAATATAAAATACGAGAACGTTTGGATGATATACAAATTTATTTAGGTGTTATTGCTTTCATATGTGAATGTGAGTCTTACCATTATTAGGATTATGTATTAGATTATCATGTATGTCTTGTTCATAAGCTCTTTAACATTATCATGTATTAGTCTTAACATTATTACATCATGCATTAGATTATCATAAATGTCTTGTTCATAAGCGAATTAACCTTTTCGTAATTTTTTTAATTAAAATTGAGTAAATAATTCATTATATTAATGACAATTGATCATCCTATTATTCATAAAATCAAGCATTTGCAAATAATAAATTATTCTGCCGTTATTCACATCATAAGATATCGACTGTCTTATATAATCAATTATTTATATATCTTGATTACAATACAAATATACATATAATAATGTATAATTAAAAATAATTTATTAGATTGCTCTTACAGACTTTGAGATCCATTTAAGAACAATGTTATATAGTTTTTTTAATATTTTCAGGAGTTACGATTTTTAGTTTTTAAATTTTAATTTTAATTATATATATATATATATATATATATATATATATATATATATATATATATATATAATTGAAAGATAGTGTGAGCAACTGACATGATTTTTTGCTAAACAAAAAACAAATAAAAATAGTATAAACTATATATCGATGTTATAAAAAGTTACGTAGATTTTATTTAAAATTATAATTTTTAATTAAAGTATTTTTAATTATTTATATGTGAATATATTTAAACAATTAGACCTTATACTTTTAATCACGAACTCTGAATCATCTTCTACAATCTTGATAATGCATGTTCCTCCAAAATACAGAAAATATTAAATTTTAAATATTGAAGGACTAAAGAATAAATTTATGAAGTGTACATTATTTATGAATAGTGTAACATTGTGTCCACTTCTCTTCTGTTTGTATTCTTCTCTGTACAGTCCAAGTGTTATTGGTCAGTATGACATTCAAGTGAGCAGTCAATAAATACTATATTAATTGGATCATATGTCAAATGGCGGACCATTGTTATGATAGATGGGAGCTACGGTTCTCGAAACAAAATTTAATTTTATATTTATATATTATTATTTTATTTGTATTAAATTAGAAAATGCATACGAGAATCACTTTATGAAGATGGATTAAACAGGTGAAATGAAGAGTCTTTTTATTTAATTAAAAAAATAATTTACATGTAAAAAATATAATTTGACACTCCTAAAATTTTTGTCCAATTTTATAATTGAATATGTCATAACTCATGAATAATATTTATTTATAGTACTTGTGCGAGTTTTTATCCTTAATGGACCTGTGTTTTGTATAGATTTATGGTTTTTTAAGTAGCAATTAGTTACATTAATCATCTATTAGTCATTCTTATGATTGATTTTAGTAAAGCAACATTTTCTGCGTGAATCGAGATCACATCGTCTTACGCTGACTTTCGAGTTTATGTCATCTCATCTCAATATTTGAAAGGTTTTTTTTTTTTTTTACTAACACTGTTTCTTTGTTGTAACTCAAGAATGATATCGAAGAAATACTTGTATTATTTATTTTAGATAGAGAAGATGTCTATGAGTGATCATGTTATGTCAACATAACATCAATTAATGTCAATAGACTACTAATAATGTATGGTTAAATAAAATATGTGAAAATTAAAAAAAAAAATGTAATGGTAAAATCTAAAAAAAAATTAAAAATAACAATAGTCAGTCAATAAAATCTGTAATAAAATAAATTAATGATATAGAAAAACAAAACACAATTCTGTCAAATTTTAAAATAAATTTCATATTTATGGTTACTCAACAATTATTGATGGAGAAGCAATAATTTGTTGGATGGAAAAGTTGAAAGGTATTGATATGTCCCGATGCCGACCTTGTTGCCTCTACATCTACTATTTTATCATATTTTTTATCATATTCTTTTAAATATTTTTATTAGTTATGTTTATTAATAATAAAAAAATGAATTTCTTATTCAATAATTTTTTATTTTTTAAATTTATAGTTTTATGACAAACATAATTATAAGATAGCATGTTAATAAGTATATTTCCAATCCTCTTCATAATTAAGATAACTGTACATATACACATGCATGAATACTATTTTATATATTGTTTATTAGTTATATTTATTAAAAAAAATGACACTCATCTCTTGAATTTGAAGTTTTAATAAAAACAATTATATAAGAAGTGTAGATGTACACATGCATGAATGTGTTAGCATGTTCCAGACAAGTTAGTAAATAGCAGTGCGTTATGACTTATGGGTCGTCCAACATGCACATTTCTATGAAAGGACCATTTGGTGAAAATTTTGAGGCATATTCAAATATAATATTAAAAAAGTTGCTGTTTTTGTATGTGGTTTATTTCTAGTAAAAACAATTCTTGCAATTATTTATTGTTCAGATAAAAAGTGTATCCGTTGTTATTTTTATATTTTAGAAAACTAATATTTAAATGAAATGAACTTTAAAATTTTATTTAAATATAGTATCTATATTAATTTTTTTATTTCATATGTAATTTTTAATTTTAATAAAAATAATATTGATAAAGTTATAAATGCAAATTTATATAAAAGAAATAAAAAGAAGAAGAAGTATAATTGTGGTGTAAACTAATTTATACTTATGAAGTTATTTTAATTCAATATTATTTGTTCTTTTATTAACATATGTAAGATAATTATCTAATTTAAAATGTTATACATTCAAATAGGCTTAGTTAAGTTTTGACTTTTAAATGAATGAGAAATATGAGTATTTTTAATTGATTTCTTATAATAATTTTTTTATTTATTGATTTCATATTGTTGTCTTTCTAATTATCATTATTTCAACCAATTTTAAATCCTGAAAAGCAAGACCTGACAAGTGTAACACCCTATTTAATTAATAACGCTAATTAAAGGAATGTCACGCGGAATAGTATTACAAACAAAGTTCTGGAGTGTAGATACTATTCCTCACGATTATCCAAGAGAAAACCCGATTAAGAAAAGGGCACACTATGATGTCATAACAAAGTATAAAATATAAATCATCAACATTTAAAATTTTAAGCCTAAAGACCAGCGGTACACGAGCCATAGCCCTAAAGGAAAGTCCATGTAAACCTAGATCCAGTCCAAGCAGACTATGCAGCGGAACATCCATCACCCTGATGATTACGGGGAGTTCTCACATCTGCTCACATCAACAAGTTGATGATCATTGCAAAAGAAAAGACCACACCACAGAACATACAACAAACAACAGAAGGGTAAGCTAGAGCCAAAATTAGTTTTATCATGCAATTAGATATACTTTCACAGTCCAATATACATACATCATCCAAGCATGTTATGACCTTCCAATCAATACACTAAGACTCGACTCAACTCATCCGGATACATATAATCTGGTCGGATTCAGCGGATGCTTGCACTTGTGGTGGATACTTTTCTCACCCCCGAGCTATGTGTTACAAGTGTTACAATGAATCAATCCCTCACACACAAGGTTAGCCCTTAGTGAGTTTCAGGTCTCCTGCTACTCTCACCATAAGATTCAGTCCGCTCTAAGTGAGACTAACTGACTCCTTAGAGTGTTAGGATGCAACCTTACCTTGAATCCTTACCAAATTATACAGATGGGGCACCACCATGGACACCCACTAACAAGAGCCATGGAATTATGTCCCGACCACTGAAGCACAACCCTGGATTCCCTCCAAGAGATCTCAAGGAATTATGCACTGACCCTCGACCAATCATGCTCAAACAATCGAATAATATTTATCATGCAAATAATCTCAGACCAACTTTTATAAACCATACTCATTCATATTCAAATGTAGAATCAATACCAACTCATCCTTCCCAAACCATGAATATAGAATTTCATCTCATACCAATACCATGCCACTTTAATTACCAACCATCTCATACATGCCACATGCCAAGGTCATGTTAAACTTATCAATCACAGACCATAAACCATTCTACTCATACCCATTCTGCAGCAATTCTCGCTTAAGCTAGACTGGTCTCGCTTAAGCTAGAAATTCTCGCTTAAGCTAGAAATTCTCGCTTAAGCTAGACTGATCTCGCTTAAGCTAAAATCTCTCGCTTAAGCTAAACTGACAGCTTTTCACTAGTTTCAACATGTAAGAACACAAAATCTCAAACAACAAAAACTAAAGAAAACACAAACATGTTGCATAAGACGTTAGCATCATATTTTCATGCTTTAAAAGGGTAAACAAATCAATCATGGGAGCATAAAAGTATTTAAAGAACTATGCCGTCAATCTCGCTCAAGCTAAGGAGCTCTCGCTCAGGCGACAGGGGTCTCTTGCTCAAGCGAAAAGCTTTCGCTTAAGCGAGATTGAAAACAGAGAGCACTTTGAGTTCTCGCTAGAGCTAGCCCATCTCGCTCAAGCAAGAGGCCTTCGCTCAGGCGAGCACTCGAAACCAAAGGGGGCGAGTTACTGCCATTCTCGCTTAGGCGAGATCTCCTCGCTTAGGCGAGAGCTCCTCGTTTGGGCGAAAAACAGCTTGCTTAGGCGTGCATAGCAGATCCCACCTGCTCTCACGCATGCCAAGCCAAAAATCCATCCATAAACAATACACAAATTATTTTCACACCATCAAAAGCACCTCAAATCATCAAGAGCACCCAACAGAACCAAAACAAACACATTATTTATAAAAGCATAAAAAAAATCCTAGCTTCCCTTACCTGGAAAGGAGCTAATATTGGGCTTCAACTCTTAAACCAACGGGACCGACAGTTCCAAGAGTAGATCTAAGAAATGAAGACGAGTTGAGTTTAGAGCTAGCTTGACCAAGATTGGGGCTAAACCCTAGCAGAGCCTCTGTGGGGTAAAGGAGAGTGTGAGAGTACTGTTTATGCAAGAATGACAGAAGTGAGAGGGGTTTGGCTGCCTTAGGGGCCTTGGACACCCTATGGGCTAGCCCTTAGGCCCATAAGATTATGGGCATCCCTTTAAAAATTAGGGTAGAATAAAAGAGGGTTTTACATTCTCCCCAACAACAAAAATTTTCGTCCTCGAAAATTCACCCGATGGGATAGGAAGAAAACTACGTTTTCCTCACGCCCTACGACAATCACCACCTAGACATGACAGGTTTGATGACTCCAACACCTATAGCCATTGGAAACTTTGCCTTTGTACTATGCGATATATGTTCAACAGTGTATATTGGTTTAGTCACTACGCTCGAACTAACTTCCAACTTGGAACCTTAACACTGGAATGCTCCTTCATACTTGCCCAACTAACTTGTATCTGATACACTGACCTATCCACCATATGCTCTCCACTACCTCTTGTAGGTGTTTATCAAGTCTTAGATCACTTTAAGTCTCAAACTAAAGCACGTTCGTTACCACTTCCCGTCACCTTGTCCACTCCTTTATGCATCACTCCACTGACTTGATCACGATTGAGTTTTGGCCTACTGCCTCACCATCAACACTCTTGACCACTTTTATGCATAACGACACTCATAACATCTAGCC
>Ga0214545_1003061_pt1 | contig 32104 bp, 16 predicted proteins | sample CNSS4metaG_FD_160064 | JGI IMG/M metagenome (GOLD analysis project Ga0214545, IMG submission 160064) | Root nodule microbial communities from cowpea collected in UCLA plant growth center, Los Angeles, California, USA - CNSS4 | ecosystem: Host-associated > Plants > Roots > Nodule | place: USA...
TTATTTATTTTATAAGTATTTTTATAATTATTTTATTTATATAATTTATATATATATATATATATATTATTTTCTATTTTATTTGAATTTTTTTAATTCTATTTAAAATTTAAATTTTTAATTTTAGTTATTTTTTCTTTATTTTTTTTATTATATATTTTTAATATTTTTATATTTAAATTTACTTTAATATAATTTATTAAAAAAGTTAATAAAAATAAAAAATAAATATAATTTAAAAAATAAACTTTAAATTTAGAAAAATAAAAACAATATATATATATATATATATATATATATATATATATATATATATATATATATATATATATATATATATATTTGGAGTCGACTTCTGCTATTCATATACTTCCAAAAGTCGAATTTTAATATATTTTTTTTATATTCGAAATTTAAAATTTTTGATCAGATGTTGACTTCCAAAAGCATATTTATTAGAAGTGATGCATTACTGTGATTAAATAATTAAAGATAAATTTGGAATTTAAATTTTTTTTGATAGTGCAGAAGAAAAAATATTGGAGGTGCTGTAAGAAATGATAATGGACTTGGGCTCCCTTTTTTAGTGCTCTGTCTATTTTCTTTGTTCTAATCATCACATTTTTTAAGGAATTTCCTAAATTTTATTTTCTTGTCTGAAATTAAAATATTTTTAATTTTTAATTTTTAAAATTTTCAAAAAAGGAATTCATTTCATCTCTTTTTATTTACTACATAATTTTCTGAATTTTTGTAAACAAATTTTATTTACACAGATAAAATTGAATGTTCACAAATATTGATAAATGTGTACATTAAAACTAAAAATGGGTGTCTCTATATACCTACATTTTAATGACAGTATAAGCAATTATATAATTTCAAGAACAAAATTATTTGTAAAATATAAATTTGAAATAAAAGTCCGAAGAAGTATAATTTTACGAGTTAGAATCAGAAGGGAGGTAATATATTATTATTTCAAGAACAATATACCAAAAGGCTTCTTAACAAGTTAGGCTATTATGACTTTAAGTTAGTACGCACTATTTATGATATTAACTCTAAATTAAAGAAAAATAGAAAGAAAAAAAATTCAACCTCAATATGTCCAAATATGCCGAAATCATTAGGAGCTTATTACATTTAACGAACTTTTACGACAAAAAATTGACCCTATCTTTTAAATACAAATATGATAATAAAAATCTAATCCTAAATAACATGGTGATTGAAGACTTTGAGATCGTCATGAATTCAATATCTGAAAAGTGAACTGGTGAGTGGAACATTATTTTAACCATTTTTTTGTTAATTCGTGAAGATAGAAGAAAATATATACAGAACAGAATGTTATATGAGTATTGATAAAATCATAGCAAGTAAAAGAAGTTACAAAAAAGGGTTAATCCTAGAGTACTCATATGGGTATTGTAAGTATGTTCTAACTTCCAGATTACCGTCCTTGTTTTAGGTGAGTAACAAACAAACAACCACATTTCAATTCCTTGTCTTCTGTTTTATGTACCTTTCATGTTTGTTTGTTGCAATAACATTTACTATTATTATCATGTTCTAACACTGTTTTCATTTCATTTTAAACACTCATTGTATTTATTGCGGAGAGGGGATGTCTTGAAACACACAATAGGTTATTCTTTCATTGTGATTTCTTTTTCTTCTTTCTTGTTTTGTTTGTTTTTAATACAAAGTTCAGCTGAACTTCAATTTACTGTGATGAGTACTGCAAACTAGCAGATATATTCTAATTTCATTTAGTATAATTTTGAGACAAGCACCACCAGAGTGTGAAGGAGGTGACATAAAAAGTACATAACACATTCATAACTAAAATAAATACTCTCTACATTGTACCTATGGGAAACTGTACAGAGTTAATTACAGATAATATTATTGTATGAAAGTCATGGCACTTTACCTGGTCCACATTGAAGCTTAACAGTATTAGGTAATCCAGTATACCCCTTTATTTTGTTGTATGGGAAAGTAACACCATACTATTTCTCCACAACCGGCACCGTACTGTACGAGTAAGAGTAGCTCTCAACGTTGGAGTTGCCCTCTCTGAACTTCATCCAAGAAACCCTCCAAGTTTTAAGCAAATTTTGCCTGCATGAAGATCGCAGCAATCAAATGAAATTCACAGCAATCAAATAATCGAGATAGTTGTCAAACTGAAATTGCAATTTTAAAGTAGTTTCCAAAATACAACAGAAAATGAAGTAATGAACTGCAAGTTTTCAACTAATGCTACAATCATACGGGTAAATATCGGAAAATTCACAATATGGCTGACAATCTTGCAAATCTACTAGTTCCCACATTTTTGGCTAACAAAATCTAACAATCATAAGTTAAATATACAGTTAAATTAAAGAGATAAATGCAACAAACACATATTTACTACTGAAAGTCACTCTACTGATCGATAGTTTGTAAGGCAGACCCAAAAAAGAACTACAAGATTTTGTAATCAACATAGATCATATACTAAGGAGGGAAACAGGTAGATTATCTTTCTTAATATTTCTTTTCTTTTTCCATGCTCCATGTACCTCCAATAGCCCAGGCTGAGACATTTTAATAGAGCAGATAGGACCTAAGCTTAATGCCAATTCATTGCGTGAACTATATCTCGTATTCCCACAATTGTAGGCAGTTTTCTTGCACTACAAATGCTGAAACAATTATATCCATTAATTATGTGCAGTTTTAATGTTGCAGACACGCAAATACCTCTCAGGTTCAACATCCCTCTTAGCAAGCATGAATGTTAAGAAGACAGGAACCATTGCTGCAGCTAGATGCTTAAGTGTGTGACCACTGACAATATGGTGTGTCCATCCATAGATCACCTCATCAGTAGCTTCTAGCACTTTAGCTAAAAGATAAAACCCTGGAAAGAAATTATTTAAAATATAAGCATGGCTTGAGCTTATAACAAACATTAAGAGGAATTATATCATAACATAAATCCTAACCTGCAGCCCAGAGCCAATATGTTGAATGTGTGTACATTGGAGGTAACAAAATAGCCATTAGAGGAATGGCAATGCAAGGCACAAACTGGACCAGAGCATATGGACGAAGGTCATCAAAGAACCTAATGGAAGACAAGAATAATTATTTCAAGTTTCAGGTAACTAACTCAGCTGAATGGTGAAGTGCTTGGTACGTATTTGATTTCATGTTGAAATACCAAGTAACATGGTTTTAGGTAGATTTAGACATGATTGGTTACACGTTGAGAAATTGATTATGGATCAAGAATAGATTGAGTTGAAACAACAGTTTAGATAGCTTTTCAAAATCAATTTCATTTGGTTTGTCAACGTTAACCCAAACACATACTTAACAACTAACCTCAAATTGAAATCACATAAATGAACAATAACATCGAAAATAACTAAACTAAGTTTTGACACTCTGAACTGTTCTACGAGTTGATTATCCCCATGATGAATCATGTAACTACATAAAAATGGCAAACGCATTGGCATAATCAACACTACGTTTTATGCTTTATCCATATGAAGAACAGCTGACTTCTACTTAAAAGACAAAATTCTGTCAAATAAAATGCAAAACAAAGAGCTTGCCTCCAATACACAATGCTTATTATACCAGCCAAAAGTAGAGGTATAATTGAAACCGTTCCCTTCCTCTCATCAATCCGCTCAATGATGAATATTGCAATGATGGATGTGAAAGCAATAGTCATCTGCAATCATAATCAGCTTGTAGATTAAAAAGTTGACTCGTTAAAATGGGCCAAAAAGAAGGGATGGCAACGGCTTTCAGCAGAGGCAAAAAATTTGCATAAAACTAAATTCAAGTCTAACTCACTGGCAACCTATCCCACACAAGGCGAGCATCATCTGGCTTGAGATGATAGTACGAAGATCCAACTGCAACAGCAGCCACACCAACATAGAAGCAAGTCCAACCCCATATTTCACCTTCCAAGCTTTTAGCACGCATCACAATCACAAACCACACAACAAACAGGATCAAGATTTTTGCCAGCAGTGATAAATTGGGTTGCTACAAAAAACTAATCGACTATAGTACCTGAGTCTAAAGTAGTTTCCACGATAACAGAGTACAAGTCCAACGAGACCAATAACCAGAAAAGGGAAATTTGATATCACATTAAGTGCATTAGGAATACCTGAAATGAACATTCAAAAGAATCTCCACTCAATTCACACCAATTCCTCCAAAATCATAATCAGTGGAGTAAAATTCACCTTTTTAGGCGACCCATTTGAAAATAAGCAAAACAAGAAAAAAGGGTAAACAGTAGAAACAGAATAGGGCGAAAAGTGAATCCGAAACACAGTAGAAAGTGAAGAGGGTTACCCAAGAATTTGCGGTGGTCGGCGAAATTATGATACTCCTGAGACTGAGGAATGGCTGGGGTAACGATCATAAGTACGAGGAAGCAAAAAAGTGCAACCAGCGACGCATAGAGGCTGCGATTTCTCATGGTTTGGGGGCGCAGATGCTGAGCGATACAAGTTTCGTATGAGTTGGGTTCTAGAACACATTTTCTTTTCCTTATAGAAGAAGTTTGTATTACCTCACACCTTAAAAACAAAAACAAATAAATAATAAAAATACTTATCTTATTTGATTTCAGACTTTATTATATATATATATATATATATATATATATATATATATATATATGATTAAACTATTTAAGTAATTGTTATACTATAACATGACATAAGATAACAGGGATAAACTTGGTTATAAAAGTTCTTGGTGTTCTTTCTAAATTAGACTATTTTGTTTTTATCAAATAAAAATAATCTTTTTATTTGATATTAATATAAAACGCATAATTAGTCTACTTAAATTAATGGCACAATTTCTTTTGATAAACATTGTTGACAGATGTAGCTTAAATTCTAATAAATCAATAGATTTATTTACTTGTGTAGAAAATGGGGAAATAAATAATTATATTATTTTAATAATATTAGAAATGTTCATGGATTGATTTACATCATTCGGAGGAAAAATAAAACCTAGAGCATTACTCAACCTAAATCGACTAATTAAAAACTCTATTAATGTAATTTGCATCCACCATAATTCACGTATGAAAATGCCGTTTTTTTTTGAAAAATAAATATTTAAATTTTATATAAAAAAAGCACAACCTTATGTAGTTAAAAGTTTCAATAAAATAAGATATCTTTTAACAATTTTTTATAAGCACTTATTAGAAAAAATAAGAAAAAGACGATGATAACTCTTTTTTCTAAATAAAAATTATATTATGTATATATTAAATGGTAGAAATTCTTGTTAACTTTTCCACTTTAATTAAACATGTGAATAGGATCATTTAAATATGTTTTAGAAGAAATGTCACTTTTTCACGGTACCATGATATTTACTTAATTTTAGAATTTAGGATTCTTAGAACATATTTTTAAGGTTATGTATGATAAACACTTAATGAAAAAGGACCAGAATCATAGGCTTATTTAAAGTAGATGCACTACTCTTGATTCATTTAGCCCAATTTTCATTTTTTGTCCAAAATTATTTCTAAAGCCCAATTTTCTCCAAGACCAAATACATGGCCCAAAGAAAACACTATTTTACTGGGCCCAAAATACAAAGCCCAAAATAAAATCCTAATATAGTATTTACAAGGAAAGAGTTATAGGCTAGGTCTTCACATCTTCCTTGGCCCATGTGAAGTTTATCTTGGGCCTTGCATGCGCATTTGTGACCCATTCCTCTTGTATTCTCCTTGTCATGGCTCTTGTTATAGGTCATTTGGCTAGAGGCATCTCATCAAGCCCAATATCCCAAGATGCCTTTTCTGGGCGAAATATCCACGTAATGGCAAGTCTTGGTAGCATGATCGTGCTTGAAACGTTAAATACTCGTAGGATTAGTGTATCTGGTAAGATATCACATTATAACGATAAGTAACCACCAAAGTTGGTTAATATCTTCTTATCTGATTTATCGTTGGGTTCTAAGGCCCAAAATGTGAATCATCCCCCTTCTAAACACAAGAGATTCACTCCAGCCAACAAGAGTGACCAAATCCCTCAATTGGATCTAGTCATTCCCAAAAAGGGTCACGCTCCCAATTTCGGTAAGAAAATTTGGCGCCCATCGTGGGGCCTAGTAAAACTTTGCCTCGACCTCACATTGGCCTTGCCTAGATTTGAGTCTAGGCTACCCTTCTCTATTGATAGCTCAGCCAGGCAAATGGCGTGCACTCAAGTTCAGCATCCTTGCCCACCCCTTGCTTCGCTAGCACCTCACTAGTAGCCTTTAGGCCCAACACCTCGGCCTGAAGCATCTACAAGCCCTCAGACCAACGCAGCAGTTTCACCTTTGACGGCCGAGCTCGGTGTCATTCTCTTTGAATGCATAAGCCCACCTCTTCTAATGTATTATGTGTTTTTTCATCGTGACTTGATTATAATATATTTTATTTTAATAATTATGTCGCTCAAATTTTTATTAGACTATTATAAATTATTTTAATATTATTAAAAAAAATAGGTATATTAATGGAGAATAAAATAATATATTCATATTTTACACATGATAAGAGAGAAGCTATTGACAAAGATGAAAACAAGATAAATTTTATTTCTTCACATATATTTTGAAGCATTATATTAATTATTTTTAATTGTTCAATTAGAGGAGCCATTTCTTTGAAGCACTTTACTAATGATCCAATTTAATAATAAAAAAATTACATTACTTCGGCCCCTCCAAAATATTTGGTCAAGATTCGCTACTACTTTTAAGACTGATAGTCGAAGCCCTTAGATGACATGTACTCTGGACACAAAAACCAAACACAATCAAAACACAAAACTAGTGCCATGATAAAGCAAACCTACTATCTTTACCCTCAAAATACAGAGTAGGGTTAACGTTAAGGACATACAACAAATCATTGACATCCATAGGCTAAGGAAGCTGCCTAGTGAGCTCAACTCCCCTGACTTCCTTGGCACTCAAAACACCATCCAACACTAAGGTGAATTTTTGAGGACGCAACTAGCACACATGGAACCGAGGCTCTAGGGTACCCGAACGAAGGAAATATTGCACAACAAACTCGGGAGAAGCGACTTTTAGCTTAAAATATTTGCCTTTGAAATTCTTAAATGATTGGGAATACATGGTAAAGAGGGGACCATACCCAGGGACACCATTCAACGAGACCCAACCAACTCCAGCCTCGTGCTATAGTTGATAAAAATACTTAAACATATAAGGGGTAGGAGTCAGGCCTAGGTGCTTGCGCACAATCTCAAACGCTTTAACAAAACCCTAGCTATCGAGGAACTAAAAATGTATTTAATCCAAAATTTAAACTCCAAAACTTTATAAGTATCTAGAGATAGGAAATAACTTATAAGTATTTATAAGTGTTCTTTTAAATCTAATGACATTAATTTTTTTTGGACCTTGTTAAACGTTTTTTCAATATTACATTTGAGCTAGAAGATGTCAAATTGGTATAAAACAACTCAATCGTCATCCTAAAATGCATGTGTGTGTGTTCTTTTAAATGTAATGACATTTTTTTTTGGAGGTTGTTAAATGGTTTTTCAGGATTACATTTGAGCTAGAAGATGTCAAATTAGTATAAACAACTCAAACGTCATCCTAAAATGCATTTGACAAGCCAAAAACATTTAATGCACTTGGATTAAAAAAACTATATCTATTCATTTTTAGATTTTGGAGACCAAAATGTATTAAAATTTGAAATAAAGATGAATTCTAATTTTGTGTCTAAATTTAGCGATTAAAAACATATTTTATCCTTAAATTTTCTTATATTTTTTAAGGAAATAAGTTCATTAATATTTTTTTTCTAATATTGGTGTGGATAATAGACTTCATTTCTTTTCCTTTGACAGTTTACCTCTTAACATTAGGTTGCTTCAGCCTCTCCAAATTCAGGTTTTGTTAGTTTTGTATTATTTTCTTACATGAGTATATATTTTTTCTTACGTTTGATGAAACTTTAATTCTCTAATTTAGTGGGTTGTTAAAGTTTTATAATGATATCAACCATGATTTACAAACAAAAATAGTATTTGGAGACAAAAAAATATATACAGAAAAATCGTTCAAATATTTACGTAATCGTGTGTATTTTTTAATCATATATTTAAATGACTAATTAAATATTGTGCAAAGATGTTTTATAACATTCCTTTTTCATGTTTAAACTCGGGGATCTTACATATAGTACTAGTCCTATATTAAAATGATCTATGTTTTGGTGAAAGTGTATAATCTTTTTCAATATTTTTCCTATTATTGTTTTCATATAAGAATTTTGTGTTTACGACTAAATGTTTTTATTCATCGTTAGTTTGATTGTATAATTGAAAATTAAATATTGCTGATTAAATTTTATTTTGAATCCAACTTACAAAAAAATATATATATATATATATATATATATATATATATATATAAATGTTAAAATACTTTTTTTGTCCTAATTTTCATCAAGTTTTGTCAAATAAGTCCTAATTTTGATTTTGTTTTCAAATATGTTCCAATTTTCGTCAATTTTGTTCAATATGGTTCTATTTTGCTAACACCGTTTAAATCATTAACAGTCATGAACAGTGACTACCACGTGTCACTTCATGTTTTTTTTTATTATTTTAATATTTTTAAAATGTCCACGTGTCAACCCAGCAGCGTACCACGTGTCAAAGTCAATGTTCTATATTCAATTTGGTTCCTATATTTGTTATTTTTGTTCAATTTAGTCCAAATTTTTGTTAACATGAACCAATTTGGTCTCTCCAAATTGAAACCAAATTTAATTTTTATATTAAAATTCACATTTTTTTATTAAATATTTTTATATAATAGATTAAAATTCACATCATTATAACTTTGATATAAAAATTAAATTTGGTTACATCTTCGATAGAGAGAAAATTGATCAATTTTAAACAAAATTGAGACTAAATTGAACAAAAATAACAAATATAGGGACCAAATTGAATATAGAACGACTTTGATACGTGGTATGCTATTGGATTGACACGTGGACATTTAAAAATTAAAAAAAAATTAAGAAAAAAAATTAAGAAAAATTAAAATATAAAACTAAATAAAAAATAAAATAAAAATTCAAAAAAACCATGAAATGACACATGACAGTCATTGTTCATGACCGTTAATGATTTAAACGGTGTTAAAAAAAGAATCCGATTGAACAAAATTGACGAAAATTGAGACCTATTTAAACATAAATTAGGACTTATTTGACAAAACTTAAAGAAAATTGGGGACAAAAAGATATTTTAACCTAAAAGAAAACATTAGTTATTTGTATTCTACTGCATACAAATAACTATTATATATATATATATATATATATATATTTCATACTGTAACTTTCTAAAAGAGAAACATTTGTGATAACATTATTTTCATAGATTCCTCGGATAACCTATGCTAGCCATAGGAACCATGAATGTAAGTTCCTCGATATGAACAACTGAAGCACAAGTAGTTAGGTGATAAATTCACATGTTCTAACTATGATATTAACCATTTACAATCGAAGAACAATCATGTATTTAGAAGTAAACTCCTTGATTTATGAAACAATATGTAAAAGAACTCACTGTACATACAGAGAAACATCATTGTCACTGCCTTATATACAGGTATTGAATGTGAGCAATCTTTTCCCAATCTTTCCCTCCTTTCTGGCAACGTTGTTCGATCAAAGGGCAGTTGCCCCGAATCGAAAACTCCGAAATTGATTTGGGAAGACCCTCTTCTGGTAAGCATCGAAGGTTGGGGCAGTCACAAAAGAGTTAGTGTTTTAAGAGATGATAGTTGACAGAGACCCTCGTTGCCAAGTGTTTTAAGATTTGGACAATGAGACATGGTTAAAGAAGTAAGAGAGACTGGTAACAAACCTTCGTCAGGAAAAGATTCAGCATCCACTTGTCCAATCGATAACCTTTCCAGCAAGGAATTGGCTGCCAAAGCTCCTTTGAGTGAGCCAATAAGTCTGGAACAGTTAATGATTGTCAAGTATTTTAGATTTGATGGTAAACCTCCTACAGGGAAGGACTCAAGACTTGGACAATCTTCTATCAATAGGTTTTGGAGAGATGGGAGAAGCATATGTATTTTTCCAGGAAATGATTCAAATTTAGGGCAATTAATGATGTCCAGACGTGTCAGATGATTATGGATGAGACCCTGTGATAGCATTTGAAGATTACGCAACTCATTGAGCACAAGATTCTTGATTGTTGGGAATAAATGTAATGGAAAGTTCCACAGAGAGATATGGAAACTCAGTGTCAATGCTCACTATCTCATCAAGTTTTATAATCCTCAAGTGCTTGAGATATGGCAAAAGTCCAAGAGAAGGTAATCATAGGCAAGATTTACAATCCTTCAACACTAAGGACACCATATTCCACAATGAATTTTCTAGTAACCAAGTTGGAAATCGTTTGCCACCATACCTATAGATTGACAACTCCTTTAAGTTTTTAGGAGGTTGTAGATTTTCAATTACATCCCCTTCTTTTATTGAATCAATAGAGTTCCCATTCTTCCTCCATCGCAACTTTAGTTTCACAAGTTGTGTTTTATTCTTCAAATCTGCTTCTAATGCATCAAGGGAATACTCAACATTCTGCATCTCCTCAATTGATAGACTTCCACCAAGGTTGAACTCTCCTAGTCGTTGAATACCGAACTCCCTGCTATGGCCAACATTAAAGTGACTCATCATTACTTTAAGATTTTTCAGTTTTCCCAAATATGGTGGCACCTTCGTTAGTTCAGTACGTATAATTTCAAGCCGACACAAATTGGTAAGTAAATGCAAATTTGAAGGTAGCTCCTCCAAATCCATACAGTAGTTCAACTTCAGTATTTGCAAATGGGAGAGTGAACATATGTTTCTAGATAATCTTTTTATGGTAGTACAGGAGAGATCTAACGAACGAAGATGCTCAAGATTGCTTACAGAGTCAGGTAACTCTTGAAGTTCAAAACAATGAAATAAAGATAACATCCGTAAATATTTAAACTTGGAGAACAATTCATGTATCGACATATTGCAATGCCAACCATCGTAATAATTAGTCATTCTCCTACATATTGGCATAAACATATTGGCATAAAGGTGCGTAACCTTTGTGTGTTAGATAAAGTTCCAAACCCATCAAAATATATGTTGTTACCAAGTTCAACTGAAAAATGACGGGTTACCTTTGGTATCTTTTCTACTTGATCAAATTCGCTCCGGAAGTAGATGCCTCCACCGACATATTTTGCCAAATCATGCAGTAGGTCATGCATGACAAATACTTCTCTCTCACCTAATTGTTGAAAAAATGACCTTGATATTAGATCATTGAAGTATTGATGGCAAACTTCTTCGGGAGTCTTACTATGTTGACGATGGTGTAGGAAATTTTCAGTCATCCACAACTGAATCAAATCCTCTTTTTTAAACCCATAATCCTTCGAAAATAGGGCACAGTACGCAAAGCATGCCTTCAAATGGGAAGGAAGGTGGATATAGCTCAATGCTAAAGCGGGAACAATATCACAACGCTCTTTCGAAAGTTCTCATATTTCACTTTGGAACACAGTTTCCCATTCTGAAACAGATGATTTGTTGTATAATAAACTTCCCATTGTTTTCAAGGCAAGAGGTAGTCCTTTACATTTTTCAACTATCTTCATGCCAATCTCCCTGCACTCTGGATTTGGTTGAGTATCATCATCTCAAAATGCATGTTTAGCAAACAATTTCCAGCTATGATATTCATGTAACTGTTGTAGGAAGTGTTCTTCTGACCGCATGGTAAAGGCAACTTCCTTACTACGTGTAGTCACAAGAATACTACTCCCTTGGGCTCCAAAAACAAGCGGCTTCTTCACTTCCTCCCATTTAGAGTGGTTTTCATTCCAAACATCATCCAAAATAAGAAATTTTTTTTCCGACAATTTTTCTTTCAACCTTTTGTGAACCATCTCCGTATCTCTACTATCATCAATTGACGCAGTAACATCCTCAAGAATTGCTCTTGATACCTTGAAAACATCAAATTCATCTGAAACACAAACCCAAACTTTGACATCATATTTAGCCTCATCCATCCTTGGATCATTGAATACATGTTGGGCAAGAGTGGTCTTACCCACCCCTCCGATTCCCACAATAGAAAGTATAGATAGGTTGTTGTGAGTGTGAGATGTGAGCCACTTAAAGACAAATTCTTTGTCATCGTCTCTACCATAGATAAAACTTTCACATGGCAAATATGTTGATGATAATTTACTACCCGATCCTGATCCAACCCCAACATCATCATCAACCTTTTTCAAACCTAGAACATGGCTTTGTGTTGCAAGATCTTCTAGGTCCTCAATGAGTTTTTCCATCCTTGATTCAATTTCATTTTCAAAGAAAGTGGCAAAAGAAGATTTAAGGGAAATCCACACCTTTTTCGTAGCACTTTGAGACTCAGCTTCCACTTGGCTTTTGGAGAGTGCATGATCTATTTCCTCCAAGAGATCTTCTGAATCAAACACGACATCTTTGACTGCGAGAAGCCAATCTCTCACACGTGGATCTGTGAACTGTTTCTGTTCTGCATCATCAACCACAACATCAACAGATAGGAGCTTCACCTTCAAGTTGCTTAGTTGCTTCTTATTTCTTTTTTTCCCACGAAATATGTCCCCAAAACGAGAAGCTAAATTGTCAATAGTGCTCTCAACGAAGGTGGACACAAGAGCACCGGTAATCAATTCAGCAGCCATGGTTGAAAATGGAGTGGATGGTTGGAAATGAGTGATCTGAATGAATCAGTGCAGATGTATTATGAACGATGGTTTACTTTATAAGGTCACCAGTCAACCACTAACTGTTGAGTCTATCCAACCACGCAAAATAGAGGACCCAGTTAGAATTTTACTTCTAAATATAAATAAAATATTTTTAGTTCGTCAAATAAACTCCAAAAGTATCTTAACATAGAAATTATGTGTGTTTATAATATAGATGAAAAGCTATTTTGTGAAAGATGGGTACAGAAAAAGGGAATATGCAGATGAATGGAAATGAGTAATTTGAAAGTGAAGCTTAATCTAATGGCTGATCCGTCTTCACGTCAACACAAACATTTACAGCTGTTTTCCATCATGAATGAGTGGCCATGATTTTGTTTCAATCATATTTATTAAACTTTGTTGCAATTTTCTACTCGTTTAATTTTTTAAAAATAGGTAATATGCAGAAGCTTATACTGAAAGTTCAATCTCTCTATTATACTAGTATTTCTACCCGTGCAACGCGCACGGGTGCTGAATTTTCGAAATGTTTATTTATCAAATTAATTTAAAATTATAAAAGTATAATTAAATTTCATATGAATATTTTATTTTATAAAATTCAATAATAATTATTTACTTAATTTTATAATAAAAGTGTATATTTATATATATTTTTAATAAAATGTATTGTATATAATTATTTAAATAATATATTAAGATTTAGTTAATTAAAATTATGAAATTAAATTAAATTTTAAATAAAATATTGAGTAAAAAATGTAAAAAAATATAATAGTAGGAAAACAAAAAGAATGCGTATTTGTCCAATTAATACATAAGTAAAAAGAAATTGCTTTGGAATGGGTTTATATAATAAGTACAAATTTAAATATTAATATAATAAGTACAAATTATATTTTAAAAATTATTATTGATATTAATATACTTTATGTGATATTTACATAAGTTTATTTCAAGTACAAATATTGAACCACATATTATTAATATATTCAAAATTTTAATATTAAATCATTTCTATTTTAAATTAAATTTACAACAACAAAATTTTAATATTAATATTATTGTTAAAATTATAAATTAGTGATTTCAAAGCCTTCAAATCTTATTCCCAACACCTTGAAAGTCAAAAAATTAGTGATTTCATTTCAACATGCATTCTGATCTTATTTAGAATACCCATTTGTAATCATGGAAATCAAGAAGAAGAATATAAAGAGAGATAGCGAGAGAGTCAAAAGTAATCATGGAATCATATAAATTATACTAATGTGAAAACAAATATATATAAAAACAATCTGAAAAGGAAAAAATGTAGAAAATGTACAAATTGGATACAACTATTTGAAATTGAATAACACAAACTTGAACAATTGAAAACAAAAATCTGAAAAAGCAAATCTGTCTAACAAAAATGGAATGAGAAAAAAAAATCTAAAAATTAATGAACACAAAAATTTAAAAATGGAAAACATGAACTTGAACCCGGTTAAAAAAATCTGAAAAAGCAAAAATGAGCGAGAAAAAAATTGCAAACAAAAGAAATTTGAACCAATTAAAAAAAAAGTATTTAAAAAACCAAAAACAAATATGGAAACATACATATCAGTAACCAAATTTTAGATTTTACAATTATTTATTTATTTATTGTTTTACACCATATTTTAATTATTATTACTTTTATTACTATATTTTAATATGATAATATATTATTATATTATTAAGAACCACAAAACTTTTATTCCTAAATATTATATTATTTATTTATTCTTTTATATCATATTTTTAATTTATTATTTTTAATTGTAATTATTAATGTATTTTTGTTAATTTTTTTCAATTTATATTTTTAGAATTTCATAATATCTTAAATACGAATTTTTCTTATAAATTAAAAATATCTGAAAATTATTTAGATACATTAAAAAAATTCAGAAGAAACCTACACTATATTACAATTTTTTTTGAATTTAAATTTCAAATTCAAACTTTATTAAGATATTTAAATTTACATTGTTATTAAATATTATTATATTTTATAATATATTATTATACAGTTATGAGTCATCAAACTTTTGAATATTTGAATTTATATCTTTTTATCAGAAATATTAAAGTATTTATTAAAAAAAATTGTATATACTTTTTATTTTAAATGTTAAATTTAAATTTTGTTATCACACGATTTTAAATTTGAATCCAAAATTTATTTATATATTATGAGAAATTTTTCACAATTTAAAATTTATTTTAAAAAATACGGGAGGAATATATTACTTAATATTATCTACTGTTGATGTTTGAAAAAATCCATTATAAGATGAAAAGTTTGGTTTTCAAAGACATTAAATGAAAAAAAAAAAGTTTCCAGTGTAAATTTAATGTAATGTAATATTATACAAAAATATAAAATGATAATATTACATTAATTCTGCATAAACATAAATTTATTTTTAAATTAATATTTGAATTTAATCATAAATTGGTATAAAGCTAAGAATATAAACATAATAAGTAATATTAGATCAATCATCTTCTAAACACATTGATGGAAGAAGATTTTGATTTCCAATACAATATTTTTAAGCCATCCTTTTAGTCTTAGTAATACTAATTACTAATCAATAATATATAACAACAATAAAAAAATGAATATTAATGATTAATGATAAAGAAACAATAGTAACATCTAAAAAAAATTTGGATATAAAAAATTTATATTTTATATATACTTAAAATTGATAAATAATACTTTTTGGAATGTCTTAAATCCTAATTATATGTTTGATTGATATTTCCACAAATCATAATTTTTGTTGTTCATAATAAATGGAGTAATTAAAAAAGACGATGTGTTGGAAGAGAGAAATTTGCAAGATTCTTGAAAGATGAAAAGTTATTGACATTTGACAATGTAAATGCTGGAAGATGAAAAGTTGTTTTTATTCTTGTTAACATTTTTTTATTTTTGGAAGATGAAAAGTATAAAAAGCTTATTGAGTAAATATATATTCTTGGATAATTTATTAGGCCAAGATGTAATGAAGTAAATTTCCAATATATAATTACATACGGAGAAGTTAATAAAATATAGGATTACATGTCATTTGATATTAATATTAATACTAATATTAAAAATAAAATTTTCAAATAATTTTAAACTTTTTAAACAATTTAAATTCAGAAAGTCCAATTTAAATTAGAAAATCATGAATTAAAAATATCGTATATCCAAAGAATAAATTATGATATATAATAACGCTTTTAACTACTCATCTATTGTACATAAAAAATATAAAAACAGTAAGTTTCAAATTCAAATTCAGTTATTTAAACTTCAAATTCTAACCATGGACAATATAGACTACTAATTTAATAATTAAATGCACATTAGGTGATGGTGGAAGATGAGAAGTAAGTATGGTTAATTGAGAGATTTTGGAATGTTTACAAAGAGATTGAATTAAAAAAATTAAATTAATATTAATTATAAGTTATAATACATTAAATCAATTAGGTTGTAAAAATATTTAAAGTGCATTGTATTTGGATGAATTTGGTAGATGTGTTGAATTTGAACATGTAGATAACACTGCAATGTTTGGATGTGCATTGAGTGCCACAAAGCATCATTCTTAGTGTTGATATTTAATGTTGTAATAGTTATTAATGCAAACGTCTTGGAATAGGTAAATTAATTAGTTTTTTATTTGTGGTTATTGGTATAATTATTATTCATATTTAGAGAAATTCTTGATATTCTTTCTAACATCAATTCATTTTGTGGGAACATGCAAAGTAAAAAGTTATTCATAGTTAATGTTGTCAGAATCAAAAAAACAAAAATGTGTTGAAAGTAGGTATTCCAAGTTGTAAAAACTTCTTTAGGAAGCTAAGTTAAAAATGACGTAATGCACAACTATATATGATAGTGCATTGAGACACCAAAAGTAATTGCTTTCTTTATAATTAATAACTTGGAGGAACACAAGTTTCTTTATTTCAGAGTAATAAGAGATTGTTTCCTGAAAGATTAACTTTGAAAAATGTGAGAACTTTTCAACATTGTACAAAGCTTCTTCAAGAAGCTACATAAAGTTTTACAAAATAAAAACATAATAGGCTTTTTGCAGGAATGTTGATAAATTATAATTATAAGATAGAAAATTATAATTATAAATGATAATACAAAAGATTACTGTTAGAAGGATTTAATTATGTAGAGTATCACATTGAGACACCAAAAATATTTACTTTCTTAATATGCTATAATTAGTGAGAAAGACATATCAAAAGAGGGAAAACTTTCTTAAATTTTGAGAAGCATGAGTTGGCAATGTATGGAGTCCAATAAACACTATTTCTTTAATAAGTAATGATAGATAACTAAAGTAACATTGGAAGAATGAAAAGTTAATTTTGATTGTTGTTAATATTAATTACTTTCTTGGAAGAAGAAAAAGCTTCTTAAAGAAGCTACCTTAAACTTAAAAAAAAATCTTATGTTAGGTTGGTATTTTATGTAATAGATTTTTGTGTGTGTGATAAATACTTTATATAATAAAAATAACTAAACTTAAATTTTAAAGTTCATTATTTATTATCAAAATTACAAATTCTAAAGAAATTTGATAAATAATGTGAATAAATTTAGATAATGTGAAGAAAATGAAATATTGTTAATCATTTCTGACTTAGGTATGACATTAATTACCTGCGAAACATGTTGGAAGATGATCTTTTTTTAGCAGTGTAAACCATCATATATGTTGGAATACAAAAAGGTTTATCATTGTTGCAAATTAAATTTCTTCATCATTTTCCAAATTATATGTAAAAAGTTTTGAATTACAAAAAAAATCTAGTGTCAATGATACGACCGTTTTGTGTGTCATTAACTACATCAGTGAAATTACAAATATTAAGTGCTATTTCAAAAGTAATTACTTTTCAAATTTTAAATACAAAGAGATTTCATGAGTTGGAATTGGAAAGGATTTTGTAATACGAATAAATTTTGTGGTGTAATTGTAATTTTGAAATATGAAAAACATTAATAACGATAAAATATTTAATTTCTAATATTAATCTAATTTAATTTAATTTATTTAATTTGTAATATTTATTCAATTCAATTTAAATTAATTAATTTAATTTATAATAATTAATTTTAACCATTAATTTCATTCATAGATTTTTAGTTCATATTATTAAAGAATATAATGTGATACAAAAAATTCATATTATATGATATCTTTAGAAGTTGAACAATATTTTAAAAAGTTCTTATTATTTATTTTTGTCCATTACTTTTATTAACAAAAAATGACAGGTTACTTGATATTTTTGAGAGGATAATAAACTACATATATTAAAACAATGCAATGGTAGATTATAAAGAACTTTTACATGCATGCTTGCTTTTCCACTCTCAACTTTGAAAATAACAGAACTTTTCTCCTTTAGTGAATGACAAACACAACATTTTTTCCAGCCACGACCTATCTTCATAGACGTTGTTGTTATCACCAAATTACGTTGGACTTCGCCTAGTGATCCATAGCGCATAATAGTTGAAAGTCCACTGTTGCAAAAATACCTCATTTTTTATTGCATATCTTGTAGTTACACGAGTTATTAAATAACAAAGATTATGGTTAAATCAATCAATGTAAAAAAATTATGTTTAATAAAAAGTTATAGATTCACACATATAAATGCACTCAAATATAAATGCTCATTATGACTTTTCCAACAATCACAAATGTACAACCAACCTGATGGTTCACATTGATTGCATATTTTTGGCAATTAAAGAGAATTCATGCACTTACGCACAATTTATTAAAATTGATTGCGTAATAAATGATTAAATTAAATAAATTGTCAAATGAAACCTTTTGAATAGAAAAAATAACTTTAGATACAATCATTATATAACATTTTTCAAATGAAACATTTCAAACAAACGTAATACATACATATTGTGATGTTGTGTCGTAGAAGAGGTAAAACTTGCAGAGAATAACTTTGTTGTCTTTTTTCAAATAGTTGATTCATCTAAAATAAAACCTTCATTCAACATACCAAAAAAGAAATACAAAAATTTTTACTTTGATCCGGCAAATAAAAGAACAAAAGTTTCTACCTTTGTTATATTCTTCAAACACTTCATCCATCTAGAAACTTGTACATCATTCATCTGAAAGAAAACCTGCATTGTTCACAAAAAAGCGCCATACATAAGTACTAAAATTTGTTTGAAGAAGAAAATACTCCAGAGAAGAAGAAAAACTTCTACCTTGGTTGTATTCTTGAAACAGATCATCAATTTAGCAAAACCATCCTTCATGACAGAAAAAAAAACCAACATTTGTTATATTCTTCAAACAATTGATTCATCTGAAATAAAACCTTTATTCAATAAACCAAGAAACAAATACAAAAATACTTTGATCTGGCAGACAGAAGAACAAAAGTAAAGTTTCTACCTTTGTTGTATTCTTCAAACACTTCATCTATCTAACATGTATGTCATTCATATGAAAAAAAAAAACTTTCATCAACCACAAAAACAAAGAGTCATACAAAAGTACTAAATTCTGTTTGAAGAAGAATGGAATTAGATGGAAACATAAGATCAAAATAACCGAAAGTTGAGTAAAAATAAGATGAACTTCACATACCACTTTCATTCTGAAACCAAATAAATCAAATCTTGGTCGTGACCCATCTTCTACTCATTTCATTCATATGAAAAAAAATGAAAACAAAAATAAAATAAAAATAAGTAGAGATGTGAAGATGTTAGTGAAAAACATCGAAAAAGCTGAAAAAAAAACTGAGATCTGGGTAAAAAGATGAACTGTTTGGTTGAGAAAGCTGAAAAAATGAAATCTGGATAAAATATGAACTTTACATACCACTTTCATTCTGAAACCAAATAAATCAAATCTTGGTCGTGACCCATCTTCTACTCATTTCATTCATCTGAAAAAAAATGAAAAAAAAAATAAAACAAAAATAAGTAGAGATGTGAAGATGTTAGTGAAAAACATCGAAAAAGCTTAACAAAACCGAGATCTGGGTAAGAAGATGAACTGTTTGCTTGAGAAAGCTGAAAAAAACCAAGATTTGGGTAAAAAGATAATAAGAAGATGAACTGTTTGCTTAAGAAAGCTGAAAAAAATTGAGATTTGGGTAAAAAGATGAACTGTTTGGTTGAGAAAGATGAAAAAAATGAAATCTGGATAAAATATGAACTTTACATACCACTTTCATTCTAAAACCAAATAAATCAAATCTTGGTAGTGACCGATCTTCTACCCATTTCATTCATCTGGAAAAAAAATGAAAACAAAAATAAAACAAAAATAAGTAGAGATATGAAATGTTAGTGAAAAACATCGAGAAAGCTGAACAAAACCGAGATCTGAGTATGAAGATGAACGGTTTGCTTGAGAAAGCTTAAAAAAACCGAGATCTAGGTAAAAGGATAATAAGAAGATGAACTGTTTGCCTGAGAAAACTGAAAAAAACCGAGATCTGGGTAAAAAGATGAATTGTTTGGTTGAGAAAGCTGAAAAAAAAAACGAAATCTGGATAAAATATGAACTTCACATACCACTTTCATTTTGAAACCAAATAAATCAAATCTTGGTTGTGACCCATCTTCTACTCATTTCATTCATCTGAAAAAAAAATGAAAACAAAAATAAGTAGAGATGTGAAGATGTTAGTGAAAAACATTGAGAAAGTTGAACAAAACGAGATCTGGGTAAGAAGATGAACTTTTTACTTGAGAAAGCTGAAAAAAATCGAGATCTGGGTAAAAAGATGATCTGTTTGGTTGAGAAAGCTGAAAAAAAAAATGAAATCTGGATAAAATATGAACTTCACATACCACTTTCATTCTGAAACCAAATAAATCAAATTTTGGCTGTGACCCATCTTCTACTCATTTCATTCATCTGAAAAAAAAGTGAAAAAAAATAAAACAAAAATAAGTAGAAATGTGAAGATGTTAGTGAAAAACATCTAGAAAGCTGAATAAAACCGAGATCTGGGTAAGAACATCGAGATGAAGAATCGAAAAAAAAAACAAAAATAGAAATAGATCTTAATGTTTGAGTGCGAAAGAGAAAGATGAAGCTGAAGAAATTTTGTTCTTTTTGATTTAATTTTTGAAGGTTCAAAATTCTGATATTGTGACACGTTAGCATTTTTACCTCTTGTAGAAAAAAAAATTTGAATAGAAGTGGATCAGAAATAATATTTTATTGAAGAAGTTTCCCTTTGTTAGTTCAGAATTGTATATAGTATTAGATATAGGTCATACACCTTGCATTAATGTAAATACTACCAAACAAATATAACATTTCATATGATTTTCACAATCCTCTGTTATTCAACTTAAACCATTTCTCAGCCATCTCACTCCTAAATTCAAGCTAAAGGAATCAATATTGCATTCCTCCAAACACGCCACTATAAATATCGCTTTGACCTACTGATCCTTTCCTTCCAAGTCCGTCCATTCTCACCAACCTAGATCAAAACTCATTTTTCTATTTTTCTAGGAAAAAAATCTTAACCCAAAACTACTGTCAGTCCTTCTTCACCTATTCATGTATTTGTCTTCAACAAAAAAAAAATTATTGAATTTTTTGAGCGTTGAAATGAAGATATTTCTTTTACTCTCAAGATTTCTGAGAAATTATAGAAGATGACATTATTGAACCTACATACCTTTCTGCATTAACAGTTGCTGAAGAAGTGAAAGAGAATAAGTACAAAGATTAAATGACATTATTGAATTTGAGTTAATAAATATGAAATTATTAAAGGTTACTGTCCTAGAATTAAAGAATTAATCAAAGGAGAATATATGGAAAAACATATTCTTCATATGAAAATTGTCAAAATTTTAACTTTTATTGTCCATAAATATGATGCAGTGCAGCATTATTACAATTGAACAAAGTCAATGATATATATACCTCATCAATGACAAAACTAGTGGGTTCTCTTGGAGCATATGAGAAAATATTGAAAAGATATAATGAAAACTTATATAAAATGCTTTCAAATCAAAGCTTTGCCATTTGGGAAGTGACTTTCATATATATATACATACCAGTTTGAATCAAACTTTCTGAATTATAGCATGATATTGCTATAACAAGTGTCATTATGCAAGCTGTTTACTGCTTACTGCAACATTTGAATGCTTAGATATTACATGTAATAATTATCAATAAACTTTGGAGAATAATAGTCACTTGCCACGGGAGAAATATTCAAGTATGATAAATCACTAATCAGTATTGTACTTCCATTCTGGTTTAAATTTTGAAACACTATCCAATTACTAGAGAAAAGGTAATCCTCAAAGTCCAATTTCATAGAACAATAATATTCTGTAGAGTGTTCAACGTGTGGGAAGATTAGCATATAGCAAATTGCCTTTCAAAATGGAAATGTACACATTCACTTACTAAAAAAACAAATAACTGTTTGATTAGCACAAAAGAAGAACTTCATTCAACCAAGTACAAGAAAAGTATTGGTTAGCACAAAAGAACTTCATTCAACCGAGTACAAGAAAACTATGAGGGTCAATAGTTTCTATATCAGTTAGCCTTCAAATATAAATTAAACCTTTATTTCTTCCCTTCCTTTATTATAGATTCAAGCCTCGCTTCATTTAAAATAGTACTAAACACAATGTATCTTTGTGACCCCCCAAAAAAGAAAGGAAAACTTCAGAATTGCTGGATTTCCTTAAAATCATTCCTACAAAAGAATAATGCTTGAGATATAATAATGAAAACATACCTTTCTTGGGTTTACCAACAGAAAAGAGGAAACACAAAGGCACACAGCTTGAAAAGAAGTTACTTCTATTCATATTCAGTTGAGGTAGTGAAAACTGACGTAACCGCAGTTCTGTGTGGTGAAGTGTACACGTGGTGAATCGTAAAATCCATTAACCCTTTCTCAATCTGTTTTCTTTTACTCGTGGTGCTCTAAGCTTGATGAGTCCATCTTCTAGCTTGGAGTCCCTAAAGAGATGATGAAAACTCCATGGATTGTATGAGATGCACGGAAGCGAGAGAAGATGAGGTTAAGAAGAAGGTTTGGTTCGGCTAAGTGAAGGATCCTTGAGAGAGTTGGGGTCAACTCCTAAGGAGAGAGGCTAGAGTAGAGTAGAGAGAAGTGTACTCTAAGGTGAGTTCAAACAAGAGGTATGTACCCATAATTGGGTACCATTTCATTACTCAAATTCAAGCTACAATTCATGAGGTAAACTTATCTATTTATAGGACAAAAGGAGAGCTAGGTGTCTCCAAACTCTACAAGGCCTAAAGTGAAATGCTTCTAAGACCCAAAATTCCTCCAAGGCCCAATACATGGCCCAAAGAAAATCCTATTCTACTAGGTCCAGAATACAAAGCCCAAAAATTAACTCCTAATCTAATATTTACAAAAGTAAAGACTTAGGCTAGGTCTTTACATCCTCCTTGGCCCAACTAAATTTCAACTTGGGCCTAGCATGCTCAGAGGAGGCTCAATCTTCTTTAGGTTGTAAAAAATTAGGAATTAGAATCAATTATCATTAGTAGTGATAAACGTTATGTATTATTTAAGGAGATGAATAGAGACGAGAAAGAGGTAACGAGAGAAAGGCATATTTGACATTTGCCTCATCATTTATACCACCTGCAAAATGAATTTAGTCAGCAACATTAAAGGTGGCATTACCTTCATATTCCTCAGGCATCTCTGGCCTATAAGAATTATTATTGACTTTTTTTAGCACCTTAAAGGGACCACCACCTCGGGGACTAAGTTTAGACTTTCTTTTCATAGAAAATATATCTTTACTTAGGTACAGCCACACCCAATCCCCTTCTTCAAAAATAATTTTTCTCTTCTCCTTATTGTTGTATTAAGCATACCTCTTTGTTTATTGTTGAATTTGTCTTTTAACACTCTCAAGCATTTTCTTTATAAAATTAGATTTTGTTACCCATTCTTTTTGAACAAGGTCAAAAGACGTGGGAAATGGTAACAAATCCACTAGAGTGAGAGGATTAAATCCATAAGCAACCCCAAAAGGAGAGGTCTCAGTAGTCCTATGAACTACTCTATCATAGGCAAACTCAATGTGGGGAAGGTATTCATCCAAAGATTTGTGGTTTTCTTTCAATATTTCCCTTAGCATAGTAGAAAGAGACGTATTAACAACTTCGACTTTCCTATCAGGTTGTGGGTGACATGAAGTAGAAAAGTTAAGTTTAGTTCCTAGCCTTGACTAAAGAGTTTTCCAAAAATGGCTTAGGAACTTACTATCTCTATCAACTACTATGGTGCGACGTATACCATGAAGTTTTGCCATATCTCTAAAGAACAACTTAGCAATGTTGCTAGCATCATCCACTTTGTGACAGGATATAAAATATGTCATTTTACTAAAATGATCCACCACCTCAAAAATGGAATTACGACCCCTTTGAGTTCTTGGTAGTCCTAAGACAAAATCCATACTTATATCCTCCCAAGGGACTGAAGCAACAAGCAATGGGGTATATAATCCATGAGGCATTATCCTAGACTTTGATTGCAAACATGAAATATATCTATGACAATGTCTTTAGACATCCTTTCTCATATTGGGCTAAAAGAATTTTTCTTTTAAAAGTCCTAGGGTTTTCTTTACCCCAAAATCACCCATCAATCCCCCTTCTTGTGTTTCTTGAATGAGGAACTTTCTATGTGAACCTTGAGGTATACAAATTCTTCCTTCTTTGAACAAATATCCATCATTCACATAGAAACCCCCTTGTTTTTTTTTCTAAGTTCTCAGCATAGTGGGAGGAAAACTCAGAATCTTGAGCATACATTTCTGGAATGTGATCAAATCCAAAAAATTGGACTCCCAAATTTGAAAACAAGGTGTGCCTTCTAGACAAGGCGTCAACCACAAATTACTTTTGCCCTTCTTGTATTTTATTACATAGGGAAGTGTTCCAAGAATTCCATCCATTTGGCATGTCTCTTGTTTAGTTTATGTTCACCCTTCAAGTATTTAAGTGACTCATGGTCACTATGAATGACAAACTCCTTGCACACTAGATAGTGTTCCCAGGTTTGAAGGGCCTTAACTAAAGCATATAATTCCTTATCCTAGGTGAGTAGTTGAGGGAGGCACCATTGAGTTTTTCACTGAAGTAATCAATAGGATGCCCTCCTTGCAACAACACAACTCTTATACCAACACCCGATGCATCACATTCTAGCTCAAAAGTTTTTGAAAAATTTGGTAAAGCTAAAATGGGTGCATTGGTGAATTTTTCTTTGAGTTGATAAAAAGTTAACACTTGCTTCTCACCCCAAACAAATGATACATCTTTCTTGACCAATCCATTGAGGGGTGAAGCTGTAAGACCCGAGAAAATTATTAATTAATTAATTAATTAATTAATTAGTAAATGTGAGTAGAAAGAGCCTTTATGGCATTAATTGTTGGTTGATGTGATGTGGAAAAGTGCTAGCTCATGTGGTTGAGAGTACTGTGATTGTGTGAGAGGACTTAGGTTCGAGTCCTATGTATGCCAATTATGTGTTGTTGTTTTATTATTAATTTTAATAATATGTATGAGTATAGAATTGATTATGTGAACTATTTTTGATTGGAGGGTATCACCAAATGTGAATTGGCATAGTGGTTGTGCTTTGGCATTGTGAGTGGAAGGTCATGGGTTCAAACCTTGTTGAGCATAGAATAAGCTTTATTTTTGCTAACTATTAGTTGTGGTATGAATGTGAAAGGGTAAAGAAAACCTAGCAGGTAACCATTAGGCGCTGAAAAAATCTTTCCACTAAGTGACTTGAATAGCTATTAAGCCCACACTTAAGTCCAATTCGGTTTTTTTGCATTAACCTACCTTGAGACACTTATAAAAGGCGAAATTGAAGAGAGAATAGGGTTTCTGCAGTTTGGTTATTTTGCCTATAGAGAGGAGAACGAAATTTTAGAGAGTGAGAGGGGAATTTGGGTGTTTGAGAGGCTGATTGGGAGGAGGTCTGAAGCAAAACCGTGGTGAGCAAAGGAACATCAAGTTTCTTCCCAACTTTAATCCAATAATCCAGGTTAGGGGAGTTGAACCTTGTTGTTAAGTTTTTGGTCTGTTTGTATGAGATTGGTGATCTATTGGCAGAGAATTCGAGTTGAATGTGGGGTGAATTCGGGGTGGGGTAATTGTGTATTGTTTTATTGCCAATTTCATGTGAATTGATGCTTATGATGGTTATCCTATGGTGTGTATACTCGTATGGTATGAAAAGTGAGAGTGGGAGTCGTTATGGTGTTTGTACTTTGCTGTTTTGTGAGTGTAAGATTGTCCAATTGAATTGTTGTGATCTGGGAGCGTATTTGGGTTCTCTGGTGTAGTGCTTGTGTGCGTAAAACAGTATCAGAACCTGCAATTCTCGCTCAGGCGGGCGGGTCTCGCCTAGGCGAGACATGTAGGGACTCACATTCTTAACCTACTCGAGGTTCTCGCCCAGGCGAAGAGGATTGGTTTTGAGTGACACAAACTATCGCTCAAGCGAGTGATGTTCGCCTAAGCAAGAAAGGGAGGAGTTGCGCGTGTTGAGCGCGACTTCTCGTCCAGGCGAGGGTTTTATGGGTTTTGAGCGAACCAGGGTCTCGCCCAGGCGAGATGGCCTCGCCTAAGCGAGATGTCGTGGTTATGTGTGGTGTTTTGCTTGCGTTTTAGCCCAGGCGAGATTGAAGCAGGTGTTTGGGCGAGAGACGATCTCGCCTAGCGAGATAACTTGCTGTTTTTGATGATTTAAACTCGCTCAGGCGAGGTGGATTGGCCTAAGGGAGACTGAGGGTCTAGCTTGGGCGAGAGGTCCCTAGCTTAAGCGAGTTTATGTGAATGTCTATGTTTCTATGTGCTTGTGAGTGTGTTTTGGCTGTTTATACTAAGGTTAGGTTGTATATGCATGTGGTGTGGTGTTTGGACTTGAAGGACTAAGTCCATTAAGGGTCTGGGATGTGCTTGGTGGTTGGACACATGATGGGCATGAAACTAGTTGAGTTCCCGTCGACTACTAATGGACGAGGAGTCCTTAGTATGGTGATTGCATGTGTCGGGCGCACGATGGGCAAGGAACTGTTATGTTCTCGTCGGCTACTATTGGGTGAGGAGTCTATAGTATGGTGATTGCGTGCGTGCCAGGGTCCAAGTGAGAAGACTTGGATGATTTACTACAGGTGTAGAGTCTGTATGGCAGGACTATGAGCGAGATAGGCTCATAGGGTTGGACCACGAATGAGTTAGTTTCGTGGAAGCACAGTGAAGTCCCAAGATCTAGTGCATGCATATGACTCATGAAGGACTATGAGGTCATGGTAGGATGATTTGAAATGTATAAAAGTTTAGTTTTGATAATTCGGGTTGGGAAACATATTTATATTCATGTTTGTTTATATATATTGTGCATAGCTCACCCTTTCTGTGTGTGTGTGGCGATGATCAGATAACTTGTTATTCGGGAGCAGATGCTGTGACAGGTGGGCTAGGAGATGCTTAGACTCGGAGCGAGGGCTAGCAGAGGATATTTTTGTATATACATATAGTATATGTTTATGATTTTGTTTTGAGATTATTATGTAAACCTGGCGAGAGCCATTGATTTTGTATTTCAGTTTTATGAATTATGGACTCCCACTTTTATAGCTTTGTATATTAAAGTTTTGAATTTCCCGTGTTTTGGGAAATAGTTTATAATAAATGCGACAATTATTGTGGTTTGGAATTTTTATTTATTTAATATCAGTAATATTCCTTATGGATGTTACAAAAGTCAAACTAAATAAGTTAGGAACAAACCTCCTATAAAAGCTTGTCAAACCCTGGAAGCTCCTAACTTCTCCAACCTTTTTAGGAGTGGGCCATTCTTGGATGGCCTTGATTTTCTCAAGATCAACTTGAACCCTATTTTTATTCACAATAAAACCTAAGAAAACTACATTATCCACACAAAATGTGCATTTGTCAACATTTGCAAAATGTTGGTTATCTCTCATGGTAGAAAGAATGTGATCATCCAAATCTTGACTATACACCAAAATGATATCAAAATAGACAACTACAAACCTACCTATACAATACCTTAGAGTATGAATCATAAGCCTCATGAATGTGCTAGGTGTATTATCTTTAGATACTACAAAGAAAAAAATAGGTATTACCGGCAGCCAATATTCATCGGAAATGTCAAAACCCTGTTGGAATCTGTCTGTAAAAGTGCAATCAGGAACAGGGCTAGGTGATAACGTAGGGGACAGTGGACTGTTCCAATGGATCGGTGCGTGGTCTACGTTGCTTCAGATGATACCTTAAGTATGAAGCTTGTTATGACATTCCTTGAGTTGTGACTCGGAATGGAGGGTAAACATGTGACGATCCTGGGTTGTGGCCTGGTGATATTGGAAAACTGGTGTGAGTATGCGAGTAGTGGCTCATATGGATGGGCTCCACTTGATTAGGCAAATCACAGGTTGTGGCTAGTGAGGTTGTGAATCTTGTGTTGAGAATACGAATTGTGGTTCGTATTGGGAACTCCACCTGACATTACGGATGGTGGTTCGTAACAGATAGTCTCGCACATGTATCTACGAGTTGTGGCTTGTAGAGGTGGAACCACAAGTTGTGGTTGTGATAGCAAAGGTTATTTTAAGGTCATCATCTGAGGATGTAGAACGTCGATGCACATGGTGGTGGCCATGTTTCTTGGAACTAGAGGATAAAGGTTCTCCGACGAGTGTGTGTGTGTGTGTATACTTTATTTTGATTATGTATATATTTTTTATGTTAGCTCACCCTATATGGTTGTGGTTGGTGATGATCGTATAATTTGTTACACGAGACCAGACAATGTTTCAAGTGGAGCTGGTGACGCTTAGAGCTGGAGAGGGGCTAGCTTGGGAATCTTTACATGATTTATATTAAATATTTTGTAAATAGTGATTTATGATCAGTCTCGAACTATGTAAACTTTAAGTTGAATTTATGCTTTTGAACTTTGATGCATTTAATAAAGTTTAAATTTTCACGCGCTTTGGGAAAGAGGTTTTAATAAATGCGATTTTGTTATTTCATATTATTTTATTTTATTTAAATCAGTAATATCCGACAAGGACGTTATAGGGAAGGCGATTGATCAAGTAGACAGTGTAACACCCCAGACGGATATTACTTGATAAAAGAATTTATAATTGAAACTAAGTTCAGTCGTCTGATTTTATTTCCAAAATATAGGAAAATTTAAAAAATCATCAAATGCGCCTAAAGCCAAAATTCACAATTCATCATTAAATTATTACAAGTTCCAACATCCCAAAATCAACTTAAAGGAATTACAAAGCTTATTCCAAAACATAGTCTCTTTACTAAAGCTTCAAGAGTTAGCCCTCGCTCTGTAAGACCCGTAAAATTTAATTAATTAAATAATTAATTAATTAATAAATGCAGTAGTGGGAGCCTTTATGGCATTTAATTTTGACATATATGATGTAGAAAAGTACTAGTCCAAATGGTTAAGAGTACTTAATTGTGTGAGAGGATTTAGGTTCAAGTCCTATGTATGCTAATTATGCGCTATTTAATTTATTATTATTTTTAATAGTATGTTTGATTATGATGAGTGATAATTTAATCCTATATTTATAGAAATTATCATGAAATAGAAATTGGTTAAATGGTTGTGCATTGACTTGACATTGGCATGGTATGAGTTCAAACCTTGATGAACCAAAACTAAACTTTTTTTTTGTCGAAAATTCCTTTGGCATGAAGGTGAAAGGGCAAAGAAACCCTAGCAGCCAAGGGAGGGCTGGAAACACAAACACTAAATGAGTCTTGAATGATAATTAAGGTCATGTTAATGCCAATTTTCGTTTTTGGCCATTAACCTTAATTAAGAACCAATTAAAGTGACTAATTAAGGAAAGAGAGGGGTTTTGTTGGGGCAAAGAAGGAACTCTAGAATTCTTGAAAGTGTAGCAAGGAATTCAAGTTAGGGGAGCTTTACACGTTAATTTTATGTTTTATCATGAATTGTATGATACATATACGATGACTATCCATGAACCCCCAATGTCTGTTAAATTTCGTGTTTTTGGAAAATTTTCAGAAACCGCCTAGCGGGCAATTCATAGTCGCCAAGCGACTCATACATTTTTGGTGTGTTTTCTAGGTTCCTACGAGGAACCGCCTGGCGATGAAGCCCTATACCGCCAGGCAACACAAACCTGCAACACAATTTCTGGGTTTTTATTAATGTGGCTCAATTTTTATGATTTTGGGTTATGGGTTGAGTTTGATTGGGGAAAACAATATTTTTAAGCGTTAATTGCACATTGGATGCTTATAGATATTGGATTACATGAGTTGGAGATTAAAATTGACGAAATGGCCATAAACATCTTTTAGGGTTGGAAATCTTTGGGTTTTAATGTCACGAGGTTAATTGGTGTTGAATTTCTTTGGAAAATGCTAATGGATGTGTTTAGACTATGAATTATTATAATCACAAGTGAGATCGCACGAAAATTGATGGAAATCCGCAAGGAAGGGAAAACTTGGAAAGGTTGGGGTTTCGCAATTGCATAAATTTCTGGAAAATTGCCCAAAAATACATGTACCGCTTGGCGGCACGAGGCCTGCCGCCATGCGCCGTCGCAGAGGAAGCTTCTGTGATTCTGGGAAAGTTAGGTTCTTGCTAACTATGGAGTTAGAGATATTATTTGGATAAAAGCCTTGGTGATGTCTTGTGCAAGCTAGAAGTAGGAATTAATCCATTTTTTTGTGGAGAGAAGGTTATTACAATGTAGTGGATGTAGTGGAAGATGGGGTGATGTTCAGTGAAGTGGGAATTGTAATTATGAGTGACTAGTTATATGATACAGGGGATTCATTGTAATTTGCTAATGATATGAGATGTAAGAGTTCATATAAAAATATATAACAGATTGGATGGATCCACTTAAACTTGTTAAGCCTTGGAAGAGACCAATATCTTGAGATTCAACTGACACATGATGATTGGGAGAGTATCAGTGGTGTCCAAATTAATGGCGAGTTGGGTTCACATCAGTTTTAGAAGGCATGAATTAAATTGGGATTGCGGGATACTAAGGATGACTAATGACATGAATTTAATTGAGAATTTCTTGACTTGGTCATTATGATGGTGGTAGGGTATTGTAGGCACTCTTATTGTGCAAAGATATGACAATTGAACTAGTTGTGTGAATATGTGTGTGAGGGTGTGAGAAAGGGAGCCTGGCCCTAAACCATATTTTGTATGGTGCAAATACTGATACGGCGCCTGACTGTAATATGCAAACCGTCAGGCAATAGCGATGATTCCAAAGGGTAACAAGGAGTGGGGCGCTTGGCAGTGAAGGCAGTCTCGCCAGGCGATACCTGTAGAGGCAGGGTGTTTAGAGGCACTTGGTGCCTAGAGGCACGTGTCCCCCGCCAGGCGGTCTGGAGGCCTATTGCGCGTGGTGACTCGTATGTTGCGCCAGGCGATATTGTGAGGCAAAAGTGTTTTGCTTATTTTGGTGGTGCGTGATCTACGAGGCTTTGGTGATATCTCGAAGGTCGGCTTGCTGGTGTTCCATGAGTTGTGACTCGGAACGTATCCCTTGAGTTGTGGCTCGGGATAGGGGTTAAGCACGTGACATTCCTTGAGTTGTGGCTCAGAATGGCATCTCTTGAGTTATGGCTCGGGATGACAAATGAACACGAGGAACTCTTGAGTTGTGGCTCGGGTTGGCGAGTGTTACCGGTATGAGTGTGCACGTTGTGGCGTGTACGGATGGGTCCCGATAGATTGCCTTCCTCAGTGTTAAGCTGATGAGTTTGGTAGTCTTGGGACGTTACAAATGTTATTCGTATTGGGAACTTCACCTAGTGTTACGGTGTGTGATCCGTAACAAGGTTTCCCGCACGTGTTCTACCAGTTGTGGTTGGTAGGTGTGGTAGCAAGACATCTTAAGATACTCACCAGAAGACGTAAAACACGGTTGAAATGGTAGCGGCCATGTGTTATAGAATCAAAGGATGGTTTTCTTTTAGTGTGTTTGTGATATATGTATATGTTTATATATATATATATATATATA
>Ga0214545_1003062_pt1 | contig 32100 bp, 16 predicted proteins | sample CNSS4metaG_FD_160064 | JGI IMG/M metagenome (GOLD analysis project Ga0214545, IMG submission 160064) | Root nodule microbial communities from cowpea collected in UCLA plant growth center, Los Angeles, California, USA - CNSS4 | ecosystem: Host-associated > Plants > Roots > Nodule | place: USA...
TATATATATATATATATATATATGTAAAAGAATCATGAAACACTATATTTATTGACATTATATTATAAAAGGATATATTTTACCCTTCTTTCGAATAACATTGATATTATTAATATTCATCAGTTTATTTTGGCGGTGTGTTACATCTTAATTGTTATTACACATATAAAAAACTAATTTAAAACAAAAAATAAAGCATTAAATTAAAAGCAGAATACGAAAGATAAAAACATTTTTTTTCTGCAGAGACTATTTTAGAAAAACCAATATAAATAGATCCAATTATTGAAGCGTATTTTTTTATGTTGTACTTGGCTTTCACGAATCCAACATGTATTGGTATAATAATGTTAACGGTGGAAACCGAGGTTAACCGAGTGAATATAAATAGATTAGCTGCAAGAGAGAGAGAGAGACCCATGCCTTTGATAGAAAGTGCACGCTTTCCCGGAAAAAGAGAGCAGAGTGAGTGAGAGACATAAGTAAACCCCTGCATCCAAATTCACACCATTCTGGCAGAGGCAGTTCAACAAGACACGCACCCTTAATTCATTGTAACGTGTCATCTTCTGAATTTGCATGCCATAGGGTCATTAACCTCCTCAGTCCCTTAATATACACTCCTCTGCTTCACCAACCTCTCTGCAAATTTCCACACTTCTTCTCAGAACTGTTACGGAATTCATCGTTTCACTGACATGGCCGTTCGACGCTCTCTGCTCAGCAAAACCACGTGCTGCAGCGTCGTGGTTTGGTCGTGGATGCTGGTGGCGCTGATGAGAGTGCAGGGTGCAGGCGCCAGGCCCAACCGGAGGGAGCAGGGCTCGATCATAAAGTTACCCAGCGAAGCGGTGGATGCTGACTCGGATGAAGTGGGAACGCGATGGGCGGTTCTGGTGGCCGGTTCAAACGGTTACGGAAACTACAGGCATCAAGTGAGTTGGTTTATTTCGATTTCTAAAATTAGATAATAATGAGTTAATTGGTTTTGTTTTTAACTAATGGTTTGATGAAGTACAGGCAGATGTGTGCCACGCGTACCAGTTGCTGATCAAAGGTGGAGTGAAAGAAGAAAACATTGTGGTGTTTATGTACGACGACATAGCCAACCACGACCTGAATCCCAGACCTGGAATCATCATCAACCATCCTCAGGGTCCAGATGTCTATGCTGGGGTTCCTAAGGTCATTTTCTATTTAAGCTAACATACTTAATTATTTTTGTACTTCTAGTGGGATTAGCTCCGCTAATGCTTAATTAATTGGCTCCTGTCAAACTTTCACGCTTTAATTTTTCTCAATTATTCAACAACTGCCAAGGTTTCCATGTTCGTGTTTCGAAATGGAAAACTTTTTTTTTTTTTTCGACCTTTCTTTTTTTAAATAAGGTGGTGCAACATGTCTGCGGATTGTATGATGCTTGTATATTTGAAAGAAAAAACGCGCATATCAGTTAAGCGAGTCTTTTGTCTTTGAGATACAGTTGTACTATATTAACATTCATTTCTCACTTTTAGAAAGAAGAGAGACGTGTATGGTTATCAATGGAAAAACACAAAAAAAAGTGTGGTGGAAAAAAAGTATTTCAAAAACATTTAATCATACCTAGTCGCTGTGGGAAACAGAAATTAAATTACGAAAAAAAGATTTAACATTTTTATGTCATTGTCTGATTGTGCGTTGGAGCATATAAGTCTTAAGTTTTTCTTAGGTGTGGCATCCCTAGTTTAGTTTTTTTTTTTTTTTTTTTTTTTTTTTTTTTTTTTTTTTATTTTTTTTTTTTTTTTTTTTTTTTTTTTTTTTTTTTATGGAAAGCGACGTTGATATTAGATCATGTCTAATGAAACTTATATATATAATTAATTATTTTTTTATTAATAAAAATGTTATTTTGGTAGAAATTTTTTCTTAAGAGTTTCTTTTAAGAAAATGCTTTATAATTGATGAATATTTTTCACAAGCAGCTTTCTTTAGTAAGAAATTCATGTTTATGAGAATTATATTGAAATAATGTTTTATCTTTTAATTGATAAGAAATTAGTTTAAGAAAGTTTCCATTTGACTCGGGAATAAACTTTTTCTTAAGAAGAAGATAAGAACAATAAAACTCCGTATGAAACTTTTGTTGCTGGCAACAATTGACTTAATTAATTGTGGTACTTGGCATATGGATGGTGGTGGAGTAACTTAAAATCTAATATGTTTGATTTGATAAATTAGGGGAGGACACTGGTAACGCAATTATTGGGTTGTTGATAGACATTAGATGTCTAAAGTTTGCGATCACTATTGATGGTATTTTTCTAATAGTAATATTTTAATGGTCAATTCATAAGGCACTAGCTTCATTGTCTAAACAAATTAATCATTACAGTGACAAATAGAAAACGAATCGTTACCTTTTGTTCTTGTTTTTGGTGTAAATAGAAAAGGATTTGTTACCTATACTATTAGAAAATCGCTTCTTTTGTGGTGTTCTGTTCATTGAATTTGTCCCTTGATTTTTTTATTTATTTTTTAATTTATTTTAGGATTACACTGGTGAGAATGTGACGTCCCGGAACTTCTACGCCGTTCTTCTTGGGGACAAGAGTAAAGTGAAGGGAGGAAGTGGCAAGGTGATTAATAGCAAACCAGAAGATAGAATATTTATTTACTACTCTGATCATGGAGGTCCAGGAGTTCTTGGTGAGTTAAGCTTTTCATTTTTTTTTTTCAGTTGTTTCTAAAATTATGAAGCTTCAGAATTCAGTCATTGAGGTATACAGTATTTGAACATAGTTATATGAAGTAAAATTATGCAAGGGCAAAAAACTGTTCAAACCAGAACTATGTTTATACTAGATAAAGACATTATAGCTTTGTGATTTCTATTTTGATTGTAGGGATGCCAAACATGCCCTACCTTTATGCCATGGATTTTATGGATGTCTTGAAGAAGAAACATGCATCTGGAGGCTACAAGAAGATGGTAAAAATTCATTTCTTAAGTATATGATGACTGAAAATGATGCCAATAACTTTAATTAAGTTGTGAAAAAGTTACGATGTGGCGATGTAGGTGATATACGTGGAAGCTTGTGAAAGTGGGAGCATTTTTGAAGGTATAATACCCAAGGATTTGAATATTTTTGTCACAACAGCATCGAATGCCCAAGAGAATAGTTGGGGAACTTATTGTCCAGGAATGATTCCTTCTCCTCCTCCAGAATACATCACTTGCCTGGGGGATTTGTACAGCGTTGCTTGGATGGAAGACAGGTATAAATACATTTTTCTTGTGTTCAACTTCAACCCATCATAAACATAAAAAAGAAGGCTTTTTTTCACTTAAAGTTCTGCACCTCACTCACTTTGGTCAACGTCCTTTTGTTATTTGTTTTGGCCTTTGATGACATTGAAAGTAAATTGTAATGGCCGCCAAAATTTGAATTTTTTTAGTGACAAAGGGATTGATGATATTATGTTAACTTTCACTCTGTTTGAATGGCGAAACTGACTTCCACTTAAATTTTCTGCAGTGAGAGTCACAATCTGAAAAGAGAATCCGTGGCACAACAATACCAATCGGTAAGAAATTTTAAATGAATTGCACTCCTGTGTATTTTGAATATTAGCATTGGGGGAAAAGAAAACTGAGAAACATTTTTTCTTGTGCAGGTAAAACAAAGGACTTCAAATCTTCAGGACTACGGGATGGGTTCACATGTGATGCAATATGGTGATGCCAACATCACAGATGAAAAGCTTTATTTATACCAAGGTTTTGATCCTGCCACTGTGAACTTCCCTCCACACAACAGACTAGAAGCTAAAATGGAAGTTGTTAACCAGAGAGATGCAGAACTTTTCTTCATGTGGCAAATGGTATGCCCCTTCATAGATTTCTCTACGTCCTCACTTTCAAGTAATCAGATTTATTGCTAAAACACTGTTACTATGGTAATAATAACACATCTAGTTACAAAACTGGTTTTGTTTCACAGTATCAGAGATCAAACCAGCAGCCAGAAAAGAAGACAGACATCCTCAAACAGATTACGGAGACAGTGAAGCATAGGAAACACTTAGATGGCAGCGTGGAATTGATTGGAGTTTTGTTGTATGGACCGGGAAAAGCTTCTTCTGTTCTACAATCCGTGAGGACTCCCGGTCTTCCCCTTGTTGATGACTGGACATGCTTAAAATCAATGGTAAACGAAAATAACTAAGTCTTCTTTTTTCTGTTAACATTCATTGCACATTTGTATTCTTTTCCTTAAATAAATTTTCTTCTATCACTTCTTCCACACATGGTGTGATCCATGCACAAGACTCACCAAAATGCATGTGATGAGAGATTGGACCAATCCTGTCCAATACATATTCCACAAAAGGGAAACATCAGTTTAAATATTATTATTAGCTGATGACTGATACACAACTTGGGGTTGCAGGTCCGGGTGTTTGAAACTCACTGTGGGTCTCTGACTCAGTATGGAATGAAACACATGCGAGCATTCGCCAACATATGCAACAGTGGTGTTTCTGAGACCTCCATGGAGAATGCGTGTGTGGCAGCCTGTGGTGGCTATCAAGCTGGCCAATTACATCCATCAAACATAGGATACAGTGCTTGATTTTGGGCTGTGCACACAAAGACCGGTTGATAATGTAATACTCTGAATTGCATTCTCACTACTGGTTTATGCTGCTTAGATCAAATTTGTTTTTTGTATAACTTGAGTAGCCCAATAGCATAGTAGTTATACTGGTCGTGTATATAAGTGTAATAATACCCTTTACATAAAATAAGTACAATTTTAGTTAGTATATTTCGTGCTCTAATATCTTGGTGAAAGCCATTCCTTCAAATCCAGGACATCTTTCTTATCTTAGTTTTTAGTATGATCTGTTGCTATCCTTTCATGAAATTAATCACAAGCAACATATGTTTAACTTCGTAAGGAAGATTAAAATATACATATTATCGAGTTTTGTTACTCTTGGTAATTGTATGAACAAATGTGCAAGTACCGAACAGCATATGAATGAATAATAGATTAAAGATATTGGATAATCCTCTTCAATTTTAGGAGTTTCCACAGATAATGGGATAATTTAAAACTAAAACAAAAAGAACTAATCTGACTTATTTAAAATTGGCACTCTTTCAGCACCCCTTGTCTTGGAGATTGTAAATTTCAAGATTCTTTCTTAGAAGTTCTAATCTTCTGAATGAGAATGATTTTGTAAATATATCTGCAAACACTGAGATTGAAATCGCAGCTTTGATTATCAACAAACATCTCTATGCTGTGTTCTTGCTTCAGTCCCAAGTCTGTCAGAATGTTTCTTAACTTGATTTATAGTTTTAGTTGCAGCAATGAAATCAGTTAGAATACTTCTTAACTTGATATATGGTTTTAGCTGCAGCCATGAATTCTGCTTCTGCTGAACATCAAACACACACACAAAAAAATGAACACAGAACACCAAGCCCATACTGAAACGGTACTCTGGCATACTTTTCATATCAGAAAAGCTAATTAGTTTGAGTTCTTGTACCTCAAAAAATTCAATTAATTTGAAGACTTGTAGCTTGCACTGCTTGACTTTCTAAATGATAGTACTTTTTATGTATTTAACAATTTATGTATCTAACAATTCTCTTGTTGCTTTAAGTGCAATTTACTGGCCCAGACAATTCTCTTGTCGCATCAAGTGCAATTTATTGGCACAAGACAACCAGTTTACTGGAAATAAGATGTAGTGATTACTGCTTTTAAATCATAGTGATTAGTGCAGGAAAAACAATTTATGTAGTGTAAACATCAGTACATGAAGTTTACTGTTTGACGATTGTTTTCTATGGTTCTAACCTTTATTAGGTTATTTTTAGTCCAGACTGTTTAAATTATGCAGGATACATATTATATGGACTTTCGCAATAGTATGAAAAAACTAATTACATAAAGAATACAAATATATGAAAATCAAAGCTGCGGAATATAGAAATATATGAAAGTCAAAGCTTGTCGGAATGATGAGGTAATAGCTAATGAGCCCTAAAGAAAAGATACGAGAGCAGCAGCAGATCAATATAACACATCATATTAAGCACCTCGACATTTGCTGTGATAATTATATACTGGGAACCCATTTGTTGATATTTTTCTAGGCTAATTACATTTCCATAGGATGTATTTTGTTCTTATTTCTTTGTTTTAGATTTGAATTGATTTTTCCAGATAAAATGTTATTTTTCTTAAAATGTGTTAATTTGAACTTGATAGATAGAAATTTTTTGTGAATAAGCATAAAAGTGCATTTTGGCGGCTATGACATTTTTTGACTGTTTGGCCTATAACTTTTGTTACAAAACTTCAATTAAGTTGATTCTTTTTGTGTTGCATTCCATATTTAAATATTTAATTTGAGTGTAAGAACATAACTCTATGCTGATTGTTGTTTAATTTTGAAAAATTGGAACAGTTTGCAGAGGTACTGAACTTGACTAGTATGTGCAACCTATAGCAACCAAATTGGAAGTTAATTGGACAGCTAAGACAAGCAAGAGCAACCTGCATTAGCCTGTGAAGGAAAGTTGAGGCAGTGAAAGCTTGAAGAGTCAATTACCTGTTTACATGCAACCTGAGTGGCTGGTAATTGAGTTGAACCATATGATCACGGTGCAACCTCCTGGACCAGTACCACATGACAGGCTAGAAAGAAGAAATCAGAGGAAACTTGGCTACAGTGACCTGTTCTTACCTATTAAAAACAGTTGAAGCTTTGGAAACTTGAAGAGACATATAACTTGGAAACCTGTAAGCTGATTAGTTTGTAGAAATAATTAGGTGTTAGTAAGCTGAAGTTGGTGTATTGACTGTAATGTAACCTGCTCTGAACTGTTTGTTTAGTTTTCATCATAGTTTTTAATCTATAAAATACTTGTATCTTATTCAGAAAAAAGATCATCAGACATTTTAGTTTTTCTAGTTTCCCGTTTTTTATTTTCTCTGGTTTTTGTGATTATTGGAGCTCCAAAGTTCTCTTCCAAATTTCTCTGCAATGAATATCGGTTCTTCTTCTAAATCCTCTTTTTCTCAAGCATTTTCGTTCTCAATTTAAGTAACTAGCATTTACAAATTACATTCACAGTTACACAGTTTCACTCAATTCCAGTCACTGTTCCAGTTCTGCAATGCACTGTCTTCATAAAAGAGAAGTTAATTAAATATTTATTTGGATTGTTCATTAAAAACTATTTATTTAAAATTAAAAAAAATCTTTATTATTCTAGGAATTATAATTAATTTTTCCTAGCCTTGTTAATCAACTTTTTGGTTAAGGATAAAAAGACATGAGATACATATTTGTAAAATACTAGAAGGAGGATTTGAACTATTCTAGTGATGTGGTTTATAAGCTCCTTCCAAAGGGATCTTCAACCTGATCTTCATGTATGAAGAAGAACTATTACTACTACACCAGAGTATTGGTCTAAGAAAAGTTATATGCATTCACCTGCTTAATTTCTTTTATCTTATTTTTTTATTTATCTCTTTTTCTTAATTACATTATTTGTCACATCTATTATTTATAGTAAAGAGTAGAGATTTGAGTTACAAACTCTTAAACTAAATCTCAATTCCAATGAATGGAGTTGAGAATATGAAGTTTTCAGTTTTCAGTTGATGAAACAACAAATTGTAAGGGGCCTGTTGTAGGTTGGAGTGGTGGCAATAATGTTCTGAACTCTCTGGAACTCAGAGATTGTGCAGGGTATGGTTATTACACCAGGATAATCGAAGCCGTAAACTTTCTCTGCATCTTCCAATAGCTTTCCGAGAAGGGGGTGATTGAAGTGAGTAACTGGCACCAAAACACGTTGCTTCTCATCTTCTGATTCGCCTACACACACTGTCAAATGTCCCTTTGGTAGATCTGTTGAACCGTTACCCAATTGAGCATACTTGGATTCCAACTTTGATAAACACAGTTTATTGGTTCCTTGTCTAAAACACCACACCAATCTCAAGACTACACGCGTCGAATTCTTGTGTGACTTTCTGACCATTCTCAGAAGAAGTATTCAAAGAAGAGAGTTTCAAATGAGGGCTTACTTTTTCATCTCATGAGTATCACCCTTTTATATAAACTCAAATTATTCTGCGTTGGTTGAAAACTGTGATTTACTTGACATAGTAATTTTGTTGTCATTATAGTTGTACCAACGATGATATAAAGGAAAAGCATTAAGGTCTGCAGATAGACATTTGAGAGTTGAGACAAAGAGTAAGTGGCTGAGCTGTCAATGGTCCAAATATTTCTTTATGATGTCTTTTATGAAATGATGCAAGATTTGGTCTGTTAATGTTTAAAAGAATTCTTGGTTTTCCTCAATTGTTTTACTCCTATTTTGGCATTATCTTTACAAGTTTTTACCTTGGGAAGATACAGAGGAAGCAAGATATTCCTAGTAGTGTGTGAGATTATATGATATAATAACAAAATAATAAAAAAAATCAACCTATGATGCAATTTATTGAGAATTGACGATAAACACAAGTGAAGTTTGATAAACTTTTGGAAAAAGAATAATTGGATTTTGGATTCATTTGCTCAGAAAAAGAATCAATCGGTGTTTTGGATTTTGGATATTTGTGTTACATAATTAAAATGTATAAACTGAAAAAAAAAAATCAAATTAAATATAATATATATATGTATATATATTTTATATATATATATATATATATATATATATATATATATATATATATATATATATATATATATTTTGTTCATTTCCACTGAATACATTATTAATCATTAATATTAATAAAAAATTAATTTAAAATAAACAGAAAAGATCGGATATGCTCCATGGCCACTCTACGATTGCTATAAAGAAAATGTTCAGACAAGATGCTGGTTTGTTAATCATGTTTGCTGTCAAATAAAAATTCATCTGGAAGAGTTTAATAACATACCATAATTTGTTTATGGACTTGAAAATAGAGCATGGATTTATTTCATATCTATTAGATAAATTTTGGGTTTTTTTACCAATTCAGGTCCGGTCGACAACATTGTTAGGAATATTTATTTTATTTTTGAGGTATTATCCACTTTGTTTATTTATACAATGATATTACAAAAGACACTTTAATTTTTTCTAGTCGTGCTCATTAGAAAACTTTGGTAGCATTTCATTCCTAACGAGCCTAGGGCTGGTGTATAGGGGAGTTGAGTACATTTCAACCCCACCTAGGGATGAGTACATCTCAGCTTCAACAAGAAACAGGTACATCTTGGTCCAATTCACATCTACATCTAAACTTAAGGATATAAATATACATTCCGGTACATATGGGCTTTGACATATAGATGTACATACACATACGTACATTTCAGCACATATAGACTCATGTATACAAATGTACATCTCAACACATATGGACTTAAAATATACATATGTGCAAAGAACTGTTTCCTCAAATAATATTTCATATCAGATTGACCAACAAATGATAATTTGAGATATATTTGATCTAATTTTAACGAGTTTTTTTTTTATTATTAACAGTGTCGAATGCATTTTTTTTTATTATTATTAACAATGTCGGATGTATTTTGTTTCAATTGCATTTCCTAATAAACTTTTGTTTTGAAAATCCTCCAGCAAAGTTTGTCATTGAGATTAGAAATAAGGGATGAAGAGAGAAGGTTTTTTAGATGCGGAATTTGAAGGGGGAAAAAGAAAAGAGAAGCCCATTAGTGAAGGCGGACTCTAATGTGAGGCAAACCAATTGAAAGCAAACAATAAGATCCAATTATAACTTGTCTGCTATAGGCACCTAAAAGTTGTATCCATCTTTCATTTTTTTTTTAATTATATATAAATGTTAAATTGATGAACACCATTTTTCCTTATTTTACTACATTCAACACATTACAAGATTTTTATATAAAAAATTGTATTTATACTTTTACACAAATTTAAATTAGACTCAGCAAACGTATTTCCACGTTACCAATTTATTTTCAATCAACATATTTCTTTATTCTCAATTCAAAACAATCCGAAATATCTATCGTTAGTAAAATATTTCATTTTAATCAAACCTTCTAATTCTTATTCAAACAAACTCTTCTAATTTCTACTTTGTTTTATTTTTCGGTTATTTTCACTTTAACAATTTATACTCCCAGCGGAAAACAAAATAATAATAATAATAATATTGTAAATAAATATTTTATTTTAGTCGCTTGGCTACCTTAAACAATTAACTACTATATTTTTTTTTCTCCAAAAAGTAAGAGGCATTGATATCTGTAATTATTAGCCATCACGCACTTGCCAACAAACGATCCATGATGCTGTGCATGTGTTTCCGTGCCAGAACAGTTAAATAGTATAATATATCTGAAAACTATTTATAATTTTTATTTAAATAAATTTTAACTTTAGTAAATATAAAAGGTTAAGTCTTTCTTAAAATAAAACATACATACTTTAATTAAATGTATACGAGTGAACTAGCTCTAGTTAATTTCTTCAAGTTAATTATATAAATTTGTTCACACACTTAACATTAATTAAATATAAGTGAATTAAATTTTACTTTACAAATATATAAGATTGAATTAGATTTAAATTACATATCTTAATGTTTAATCTTATTTTTGAAATGTAGAGTTAAGCTTAAATTTGGATCAGATAATAGATTTAAGTGAGTAAAAGTAAATGGATTTGAGATAAAATAGAGGTAAGATTTAGGTTGTTTGAACTAAGAAAAAAATAATAAAAATAAAAAAAAAGTTTGTGAGTGAAGTAATTAATTTTATTTTTATAAAAAAAAGGTTAAATATGTTTTGCAGTATGTAAACTTTAACGCAAAATTAAAATTTATCTTTGTTCTAAATTTTTATGCAATTTGGTCCTAAAACTTTAAAAATGAATAGTTCCTCAAATTCAATCGTGTTAACTTTTTTTACATGTCAAACAAGTCTCAGGATGACATTTGAGTTGTTAACATAATTTTGACAAATTTTAACTCAAATATTAACATTAACATTGTTTAACAAGTTTAAAAAGCATTAACATCGTGGACATAAAAGACTATATTCATTCATTTTTTATGTTTAGGAATCAAAATGTATACAAGTTTAAGAACCAAAATATTTAGAACATAGACGAATTTAATTTTTCATCTAAATTTAGGAACTAAAAACATATTTAATCATCAAAAATTTTATAAATGAATTTCAATTAAATAATAAATTATAATTTTATTACCATCCTTTAATAATTGTAATTATTTTTTATTACTATCTTAAATTTTAATATTATTATTTATTATTTACATTATTTTATTGTTTATGTTTAAAATTATAAACATTTGATTAACTTTTACATATAACCTATTATCTCTTATTTTTTTCTAGCAAATATTTTAATTTATAAAGAGAAAGTCTAATACACAAAATTCATTTCATTCTTCTTACTTTATTAATTTTTAATTTATTGTTTTACAAACTTTTTTTCACAACGTTTCGGCGTAATTTGTACCTCAATACAAATATAAATTTAAAGTCAACTTTTTAAGATATATATTTCAAAAGAAATCTTTACAAAAAAATTAAAGGTGAATAAATATTTTTTATATTATAAATATTTTAAAAAACAAAATTTCTCTATAAATATTTTTAATAAAAAAAATCAACTTTTGTACAAACAAAAATACACAAGTTAAAAATTAAAAATTATATAAAAACATTTATATGGAAATTTTAATTTTAATTTTTTTTCTCAATTTTATTTTTAGAAAGAACTTATAGAAAAGTTCGTTTAAGTATATTCCTAACACTTTTATTTCGTTTTTCTATGAAAAACTGATTTAATTTATTTCGAACTTTTTTTGAGGAAAATGAGATTAAAATTAGTTCTAAAAAATATATTCTATAAAAATAAGTTTAAAACTGATTCATTGTGTGTCAAAAATGTTCATTTATTTTGAAATTGGTTAACTTATTTGGACTTGTAATATGGATTAGGTTAAATGGTGAACTTTTTTTTTTTTTACAAAGCACTTGTATTGTAGTGATGGGAAAAATTTAGTGTGGTGGGTAGTCTTTAATTGAAATCTTTATCGGCATGCATTGGGGGCGTTTGTTTAATTTAATTATGACTGTAATAATACAAGTTTTTGTTAGAAGAGGTGTAAGGTAGGAGGTGCATTCATTTCATTACAAAATTCTACACAAAACTCTCCCCCTTAGTGGAATAAACAGCAGTTATAATCACCAAAAGTAATTCCATTTTTAGTTGGTCACATTATATTTAATTAATGGAATCTATCTTACGTGTGCCAGCTGAATAATGATGATAAATCTCTTGCCAAATTTATAATGCATAAAGTGCCTTTATAAACTTTTTTTTTCTTCTGATATTCGTTTTCCTTTTGTTTGTGTTATTGATGGATTTGAAACCATTGTATAGACAACATATAACTACAAATGATTAATTCTGTCACTATTTGCTTCGATGACGAATTTAAAATCATGAGTATAGATAGCATATGGTCACAAAGGTGTGATTATTTGAAATAATGGAAATAAATAACATATAATAGTAGTTTTTTGTAAGAACCCTAGCTATGTCCTTTAGGTATAGGTCGGAAAATCATGCGTAGAAGTTATATATATATACTTGTAAATGTGATATAATATTGTAGTTTATAGTATGAAGAGTGTAAATGAGTTTAAGTTGATCTATGAACCCATTCAACCCGATTTTAGGTGAAATGAATTTCGTTGTTTAGTTTAAACAAGATTGAATCAATTTCCATTTAAAGATCACAAACAAAAGTTTTCAACCCCTAGTTAGTAACCAATACGGATTTGACCTTTAGGTTATGATTTTAGGCATTATCTTGAATTATCACATCACTCTCGTTGGAGGTATGATAACGTGAGATAGATTGATTACGTTGGAGGTTTTCTAGTTTGCTCGGAAAAAATGTACAGAGGGTTGGTCATTTAAATTCTTCGGTTTACATAGTTCTATTTTGCATAATTTATAATTTACTAGAATTAAAATGTGGGTTTATCAATTTCGTATTATAATTTTTAATTTTTCTTGTGTGATATTTAAGAATAACAATGCAGGACAAACTATACGAGCTGATATATAAGTTCACAAAAAAAAAAATGCAAGACAGACTGAATATTGAACGTTATGAGTATCTTTGCAAGTTCTTTTGTCAAGGTCACACCACCTTCATTGGAAGAGAACATCTATCTCAATATATGTAGTGGAGAGGATTAGTTAATTGAAGAGTAGGAAGAGGATTAAACACTAAAACTATCTGATACGTCTCAACCTAACTCGGACCAGTAGATATTTTTTTTTATCAGCAATAAAAAATATGAATTGAAAATAGGGACAATAGGGTTGCCCCAACCCTTATAAAAAAAAAGAATATGTTAACAAATACAGCAACGGACCAGTAGATACATATGATGTCACTTTCTTTATTCTTTTGGGATAATAATATAACTTAAAAGTTAAATTAAATCTTCTCCATTCTATATCTATTTATAATCATCACAATTTCAAAAAGATTGGTTTCACTTTCTTAATAATATTTTATTACAACTATATACCACATGTGAGACATGCAATTACTCGATATATGAACTAAAACTTTTTGAAAAACCTATCAAGAAATACAATCAATGCAAAGACTTACTAAATAAAACGTTAGCCTAGGCATATGATATAAATTAAAAACCAATAAAAAAGGTCATCTAAAATGAAAAATATTCCAAATCTGAAAGAACAATAAGAAACTGCAATAATGTCACCAAAGTGTCTTTTGACTAGAATTTTTTAAAAATATTTGATAAGAAACTCTCATAGTTCTTGGAGTTTTTCTTGAAGAATGTATATAATATTTAAAAGCAAGTGTAATTAATACCTTCAAGGCTTAAAATCAATTCCAAAATACTAATATATATATATATATATATATATATATATATATATATATATATATATATATATATATAGTCCATAACAAAAGATAATCAATTATTCGTCTTCATTAATATTATTGAGATTACAATCTGAAGTATAATTAATTAAAGGTGACCCTTATATCTCAATAAGTTTGTGAGTTAATTAATTTTATAGGATTAATTGATTAAGTTGTTTTAACATGATTCTTGAAAACATATGTCTTCTTCAACTTTGGTATAACTAATGGTAATCGACCGTATTGAAAAGTAATAAATTAAAATGTTAAAAAGAATTAATTAAAATGTCATTATAATAAAATTGTATTATGCATGTGTTTAATTGGTTGGTAATAGTAATAATTTATAAACGAACTACTAACAATCAAAAATTTGTTGATAATTATCGACAATCACAAATTTGTTGATTATATCTGTCGGTACTTACCAACAAATTTTAATCATCGATTATTTCCATCAATAAAATAGGTGACTAGGTCTCTTCCTTTCCTTTTGTTTTCTTTATTTCTTCATCTTCTTCCTCCTTTCCTATTCACTGGTGTCGCATCACGCCATCACCAACACCTCCAACTCATCCTCCTTCCATGAGACCTAAAAATAAATAAATAAATAAAATTGAAATTAACATTTTATGTATATTTTTTTTCTATACTAAAAGTTTAAAGGTTTAAGAGGGTTATTTCAGAAACTAAAAACCTCTTCCCATTTCAATTCCCATAATTTAGATTCTCCCATCATTCTTTATTCTCCCTCAAAAATGGACCTTCTTCATTGTTTTCTTGAAGATTCAATGTCATAAAAGTGGTTACTGAAGGGTTGTACCATATAATTCAGTTTCATCTTAAGCTAAGTTCAAGTTTCTGTCATCTTTGTAGAATCAATATGTTTTTTTCTTTTATACATGTAGTTTTCCTTAACTGCATGTATTTTCTTCATTTCCTAAATAAAACTTTATCTCCCTGTGATTTTAAAATCATGCATTGATCATTGATTGAGTTTTTTTGTTGTATAGTTATAACAATCTTAAGTGGTGGAAGCATGTATGGTATGGGAAAGAACATGATAAGTGTATTCTACAAGGTAAGAGGAGCTAAATTCCTTTCAAAATTTAAAGTCATATTGTTGAATTTAGATATTGGAGTAGGAATATGTAGTTGCATGTTGACCTAGACAGGAGAAATATATGAAATTATTTTGTATTTTGATTCGCAGTGTGAAGTTGATTGAGACTTTTAATTATGTGAAATTATGGATTTCTGAGTAGCAAAGTGGTTTAGAAAATTTTCAGTTAAAATATATAATTTAAAACCTATTGAATTGGTGAGTGGTTTTGGAACATGACTTAAGTGTAATTATTTATACGGTAAGAATATAGAGATGAGTTAGTTAAATTTGACGTCATAATGATGAATATGACATATTGGGCTGCTTATTAGAATGTTGTATGCATGTAAATGTTGTAATTTGAGGATAGGAATGAGAAAAAAATATGAAGTGATGGGGAAGTTCTAAACTTCCAGAGAAAATATTTTTTTTGTAGCCTTACCCGTAGATAGTAACACTGTGAAGTTTTGTTTATAGTAGAGGTGATTTATGTTAGGTAAACTTAAACATAATAAATGTTATAGCCATTGTTGGTAGTTAGTATACTAGCCATTTATAGTCGTTGGGTAGTTAATGTACTACCGTTTATAGTCATTGAGAGTACAACAAACAAAAATTATAAGCCTGTATATTGTATCGTTGATGGCATGAATAAGAAAACAACAAAAAATGAATAAGTTTTTCATCCAAGAGCCTCTTTCTCGTAACAGTTTATATATTGCCAAATGGTTTTCTTTGCTTGTCATAAATTATATTTTATCATTGAATTGTGTTATGTGTTAAAAAAATGATAAAAATAAATTTCGTACAAAATTACAAATTTTAACCGTACAAAAATTTATTTGTTTGTACATTTAAATTTTTGTACAAATATCTGTACAACTTGTGAAGAATAGAAAGAATGAATATTTTTATTAAAAAAACATTAAACTATAATGTCTATTGTAGAGTCATATTACAAATTCAATTATAAATAGTGTCTCTTGAACATAGATTTACATGTGAAAGTTTAGTGTGTTATGGTTGTCACATTAGCTTTCTGAAGAGAAATGCTAATCTAGGATAAGGTCAAGCGTAGGGGACTTGTGATATGAGACTATCTTGATTCTACAAGTATCAATCTCATATAGAGGATAATAACTAGGTGGTGAGAGTCGAAGGAGACTTCACATAGCAAATAATACAATAATAAAGACTATCATACTTAAGGAGCTAGTGAAGTTATACTGGATGAGATATATGATGTTCCACCTGAGTTATTGTTGTATAGAAGGAGGAGAAGAGGGTCAGTATGACAGATGCATAGTCTCATGAGTCCATTCAATATACCAGTCTTTCGGAAACAAGAGTCCAAAGTCTAGAGATTTATCTATAGTTTGATGATTGAACTTTAATTAACTGACTTTATTTTAATATTTTGGAAAAAAAATTAATTTTCTTTTTCAATTATAGATTATTTTTTGTAATATTTAGCTCACCCTTGCATTTTTTATCTCTAGTTTCTATTATTATTGCGATCAAACATATATTTTGTATATAAAGGAACATATTTAGGAGGAGCTGATGGGATACTAGCAATGAAGTTGGAGTTATCTACGAAGAACTAGTATATTGTGAGTTAGAGAATATCTGTTAGCTTTTTGAAAGACTATATTATGCTTTTTAGTTCTCAAATTGGAGTATTGTTAACCTATCTTGAAATACACGGATTTTTCCCAAGTAAACACCATCATCTCCTCTTCCTTCACCTCCTTCTTTAACCCGAGCAACCATCATCTGATATTTCTCTATGTGACTGAAATTCATCTACCTCATCGATGCATCTCCTTGCCACAAGCGAACCTCCATGTCGACACCTACTTGTTGTCGTCGTCCCGTCACACCCTCCTCCTCTACCTTCTAAAAATTTATTATTAAAAACTAATTTAGACAATTCTTGGTAGCTAATATTAAAGATTAATTTAGATTTTAATTCACAAATCAATTATAATTTTTTATTCATAATGGAGATTATTTTAGTTAGTATAGTGATTAATTATTTTTTGTCTCTAAAATTGATTGTTATTTAATGACTTTTTTATAGTGATAAACATAATTTTCTATTGACTTCCAAAAGTCTAGTAGTTCAGGATTATCAACCAATTGTTATCAAAGGTTTATAAGAGCTAGGAAGAAAATAATGTCATATTTAAGAGAAAGCACCCTCAAATTTTTTATTAAAAGGGTTTGTATAAAGAATACATTGCAAATTACAGTTCAAGATATAAAGTACATACCATAAATAGTTAAACATAGTTATGTAAACTAACAAACAAATTATAACTCAATTGTTAGGTTTTACAGAGGGGGTTTCACTAGGGAGAACAAACACCAATGAGACTTGAGCCTAACCACATAAGATATTGACACCACTCTCAACCCAAAACCTTAAGGCAATGGGTCTTTATTCTTAAATAGTGCACTCGTCTGAACCGATTTTAACCATCGGCTCTGATACCACTTGTTAGGTTTTATAAGGAGGGGGTTTCACTTGGGGAGATCAACACCAATGAGACCTGAGCCCAACCATATAAGACACTGACACCATTCTCAACCCAAAACCTTAAGGCAATGGGTTTATGGGTCTTTATTCTTATATAGTGCTCTACTCTCTCATTTCTAGCCAATGTGGGACTTAGAATCACACTTGGATTCCTAACATCAATCAACTATATTGTAGACATAGGTTCAAGAACTCTAATTCATTGTTATAGATGTTAAATATATGAACACATAGGAGACCAAACTAATGCCTATATTCACACAAATTAAATTCATTTCTAAGAAAATCGTTAGTAATGCCATCAAGGAATCAACTCAAACCAAAACATTTCTTGAAGATATTGTCCTTTTGTCTTTTAAAACCACGTAAAATCCTTATAAAACCAACTATTGAGAGTCCTAAATGTTTCTTCAACCCATACAATTTTTTTAAGTAGAATACGGTAGGGATCACATATTGTTCTTCTCAGGCTCCATTAATGATAACTTGGTTATCTCTCCGCCCATTTTCAAACAGAAATCTGTCTTAAGGATAGGTCTATCAATAAATTAAAGTTGAACTCCTCAATATATTCCTCATTCTTTATTCATATTTCTCATTTATTTTCTTCACTCCATTGAAAACACATCCGCAGTAGAGAATATTATAAACCTAAATTTGTAAATTTTGGTGGCAAGATGTTCGACCAGGCTTTACAAACATGGAATCTTAGCCAGAGGAATATAAAATAACAACTCCTAGTTTCTCTCGCTAATGCATTAGAAAGGTAGAACAGTGAGTTCTACAACTCGATGTCAAATAGTTATACTAAATTAATTTACCCGAATTTTTCTGAGAAAGTAAAAGTTATTGTAGAAATGTTAAAATTTTAGAAACACATGAATGGATTGAAATAAAAATAGAGATAAAAAAGGTATGAAAAGAATGATGGTGAGGAAAAGTTTATTGATAAGGAAGAGTGTGTGGGATAAGGCAGAGAATGTTGGAGTAAGATGGCAGGTGCAGATGGTAATGTAGAAAGGGATTGAGAGCTTTTTCCAATTTTTATAGAACGCTTTTTGAGGAGTTGGGCATCCCCAGTTGAACGTGGGGAACCGAAACAATAATGTGTCTATATCAACAATCATTATCTCTGCTGTGCCTTCCACTTGTTCCTCCCATTACTTTCGGGCTAATATTCAGGGAAACTAATAAAATGTGATATCTAGATAGAAATAAAGAGTTTGATGATATATTAATGGAGGTGGAAGGAAGGGAAGCGCGTAGCCATGGTGGCATGGCATGGTGGGGACAGGATGACACTTGGATAACGTTTGAGACTTTTGCTTCACTTCTTTGCTAGTTTCAACTTACAGACAAACCATTGTGCACTGTAAACTCTCTTACTTTACCTTTTATCATACCCTTTTATTTCTTTTCTTTGCTTTTTCCCTCCCACTTTAGCCGGACGGCTGCTATGGCTTAACGTACCGGCATGCACAACTATCATTCTCCTATGCTCTATTTCCACACCCCAAAATCTTATAATCTTATTACCAACTTAACAACTAATTCCAACAAAAATAAAGTTTATTTTAATTTATGGGTGGTTATGGAAGGGTAGATCTAGTTTAGGTTTGATTCAAATGTAAAAAATTTATACTCTACTTTGTTCCTTCTTTTCCCTCAGTTATAACCGACCTTTGTAATTATTTTTGTTCAGTGTTTATTATAAATAACTTTTCGTATCAACTTTCTAATTAATGAATAGTAAAGTTTTTTTTCCTCTTCTTTCTCTCTGTCTCGTGTTTGCTCCAAGATAAGAACTTGGATTCACTTTATCAGTGCAGCACCATACTGCAGAGGAGATACTGTCTTATGGTATTGGAACCTTTGAAGCATATTTTAGCAACATTTGTCATTTATTTGGCTTTTGGATCACCTGTTATTAAGAAATATTTTTTTGGTTGGATATATTATTTCATTTGCTATCAGACTATCCATTAATATTTAGTTTTGTTGAGATTTTCAGGGCTTTTAAAAATATGAGAGATATGAAATATATAAGAGATATATGTAATATGTTGTACGGAGGAATATATTATTGTATTTTATTGATATACCGCAAAATATAACAAATATCAAGTATAAAATATTTAAAATATCTCATTCCTAATCTAAAATAAATAATAACTAATTTTTAAAATTGAAACATATCTCTAAAACTGAAATATTTTCTAAAAATCAATTTAAATAAAAAAAATATTAAGTAATATTCTTAACAAGTCTTATGCTCGAGATGTATATACCTCAACGTTAAGGTAGTGTGTTGGAAGTCTCACATCGATTAGAAATAAAACTAATTTAGAGTATATAAATGGGTGCAAAACCTCATCTTACAAATTGGTTTTGTAGGGTTTAGTTAAATTTAAATTTCACTTTTTGATCGAAAACATGGTCTCTCATCAAATGAGAATATTAATTTAGGGTATTTACACAGTAACAATTTATAGCAATTATACCTTTAGTCATAAACTTAATATTGATATACCACTTTATAATTTTAATCAATAAAATAATGACCCTAGCTAACACATTTAAAGCATTTAAATAATATATATAAAACCCAAAAATTCTAACACTCTCATCTATATGTGTTCCAAAAATCTCACTACTTGGTTGTGTTTTACAAGTCTAACCAAATTTCCCTCCCACCAATTACTTGTTGAACACACCCAATTACCTTCCCTAATGGTGTGTGTTTTTCTACAAATGTCCTGTAGACAAGGAAAGAAAAGTGGGTGGGATGTGTTTGGTTCGGATGATTTCTGATATATGCGAGGATGAATTTGAGAGGACTTACCATTTTCATTTCCTCACAAAGATGCGAAGAAAAATCAAGAAATGCAAGTTTTCAAATATGTAAATTACAAACATAACCTCCTAGAAAACACCGTTTTGGGAAACAAATAAAAGAAAAATAATCATCTAATTGTATCCTTTAAAATAATTTTTATTCTATCAAACTTATTACACAACTCAATAACTTTCATATCAAATCTTAATTTCATTTTTTACCATCTTCCTCTTAATCCAAATAACTCTACTTTCACTTCTATTTCTCCGCAAATTCACTCTTCTAAATTCATCTTAAGAAACAAACACATTCTAACACTTTGTTCTTTTGGGTGGATGTACTATTCACAAAGAATAAGAAGCGTGATTAACAAGTGAATAGCGTGTTCTTTTGGAAGTGATACAAGTGATGAAAGGATATGATTAGGAGATCTACTAAAAATCTAATCTCACTATCCATGATGAGATTAGAGGGTGACACTACCCATGTAAGTAAATTATTTTCCACCTTATATATTAAATTTATTTTTATACAAAATATATTGTATTATTCATTTTTTTATTAATAATTTTTTTTTTATATTTTCAATCATTCAATAAAATTTATAAAAATAATTCTAAATTATTTATATATAATTTTATATTATGTATAAGAATAGGGACATTTTGGTAATCTATCTTTTTTATCTATTAAATATATTTTAATATGTCACGTGGTCAATTCAGTCACAAATTTTCACAAATTTCACTCCTTAATCCACTATGAAATGAAATCACCTCTGAATTTCTTAAAAGAAACAAGAGTAACTTCACTCTCTAATCTTTTCAATTTCTTCCTCTCCCTCTTTCTAATCCTTCCTCCCAAAAGAATACAAGAACATGTCTTAAGTCTAATCGTCACTCTCCTTGAACCCATATTTTGTTTTCAACACGTTGCACCTCATATTTTATGTATAATATTCATATTATATATACATATATATATATATATAATTAAAAAACTGATTATATATATATATATATATATTATCTAATTATATTTTATTCTAATAACACATTTATTTTTTAAGCCTATACGAATCAAAAGTAGTATCTTCTTAAAAGAAAAACACGTTTTTGTAATTAAAAAAAATTGTAAACATAATATTATCTATAGGTAAAATAAAATATAAAAACACTTTTCTTTTATGAAATCATTCTGCACTTTAGTATTTTCACATACTTAAAAGAAAAGAGTTAAAAGGCAATACATACAAAAAAGTTTAGACAAGTTACACTTAACCGAAATAATTAAGAACATTCCAAATGCGCCTACCCACATAACGGATTGGGAGCCACTAGCAATGATCTGGAAGCCAACGAAGCCATTGGTGGAGTCGAGTTCGGCTTAGCTTAGCAGACTCCAAGAATGTCATTTTTTATGTTATCTTTATACCACAAGCTGTATTTGGAGATGTGTCGCTATCGTATTGCCTACGGTCGGTTCGTGGGCCCTCCTCTCTCGAGGAAGCTTTAACAACAGATTTTATTTCTTTAGTAATATAATGAAGAAAGGGCAAAACATATACACACTGCGTCACAATTTTTAAATAAACAAATATTGCGGACCAACCAACCAGGGCTCGCGTGCTGTTTATGCAACTGAAAAAGAATTATTATTATTTTCCAAACCTTAAAATGATGCACCACTTCTCTGTTACTAATTTATTTGCACTTTTTCAAGAGCACCAGCAGCAACTGCACCACTGTTTCGTTCACCACCTCATTTTCACACAGCAGCAGCAGGGGCTATAGCAAGATGTGGACCAACTAACTTTACGCAACACTTAGATTTCGTAAAACCCTACATATATTTTAATCACCAGATACAATTAACAAAATCAATGGATGTAAAACACATTTTGAATGTTGTCAGACCTCATTAAAAAACCTCTGTGCGAAATTTCTGATACATGTGTTAACTTGTTGAATTAAAGTTGAACACACCAACCGTAGAAAGACTATTAATTAAGTTCTTTTTTCAACTTATATATTAACTTTAATTAATAACCCCAATGAGTGAACTGGAAGTTTAGCTCACCTTTTGAAATCACTCCACCAATCCTTAGCTCTTACTATTCATGATCGATTTGTTGTTTCTAATAAACGATTATATAAATGCAACGAGTCAATTCTTTTGGGAGAAAGCATCGTAACACAAGTTCAAGAGGGAAGAAATCAACGACACTGTATTACTTATTACTGTATTTGAAACATCCTCAACAGCAAAGATTAACAAAAGAATGGTTAAAGATCAATTGTAGTTTGATTCTGTATACTAATTCTTTAAGTTGTGTTTTATGGGCAATCTCAGCATGTTATCGGAAATGTGTTGTTATTTTATAACTTGTTTAGGTAAAAGAAATGGAATAGAAAAATGGGGACAAAGGGATTGTGTAACTTTTGGAGGGAGGGAGGATGTTATAGTTGGAACCATTAAGGGTCACCACTTAAGCAAAGCAAAGCAAAATAAAAACCTTATAATCGATTGTCCATCATTATCATAATTTGTATTCATTATATATTTGAACATCTATGCATCTTAAAGAACCCCATTCCATTCGTCCTCAAGATTTGATCTTTGTTGTGTTTTCTCTTCTGCGGTCCCGGCCACCTCAAACGTTAACACCACATCATTCTTTTTAGGTCTCTATCAGTTGCTGGTGGGTGGACTTAGACTTAGAGGTTGACATCTCTTTCTCTCTCATTCTCAAGCCGTTTTAGCGCCACCCTTCTATCACTCAGCTTACAGCAATCTAGCTCCAAAACGAATAACAAGAGAGAGAGAGAGAGAGAGAGAGAGAGAGAGGGATTCATGAATGCTTTATTAGGGTTCTCATATTTGCTTCCTTTCATCCACTGCTGCTCCTGAAACCTCTCCTTTTCCTTCCCTTTTCTCTCTTCTCATTCTCAATAATCCTCGGGATCTGATCTCTTTCTCATCTTGCGGATACAAACTACTACTAGATGCAGCTGGTGAAAGCAAAGAAGTGTTGAGAACAAAGAAGAAGGAGATTGAGTTCAATTCCCGAGGAAAACAATTAACTTTCTACTTTGCTTTTCCTGTCTGTTTTGTCCGCTTCTGTCTCCCTGCCTTTCTTTCAGTGCTGTTTTTTTTTTGTCTGGTTCTGTTGGATTTCCTTTGACCAAGTTACGACAAAAAGGTTGTTGATGAAAGAGAGCTTCAACAACTTTCTCATCAACCCTAGATACCTCAAGATTTAGTGCTGCGAACCAGTTTTTTCTTTCATCAGATCCGTTCCGGAACTCTACTTGGAGTCTACACATAGTCATATCCTCAGAGGAAGCAATAAATCAAGGTTGTTCTTTGCCCTTAATTTTTCTAACATCCTCTTTATGTAGTGCTTTATACATTTCTACACATCGATCTGTTATATCATATGAGGTTTGGCTTCTTGCTTTCTAGTTCATGCTCTTTACTATATATTTATCATGAGAATGTTTCTAAATAATTAGCAGCGTTGAAATGGTGGATCAATTGATATATTCTATTTTTTTAACCTTTAAAAAACAAGTGAGACAAGAAAAGACAGACAAAGGAGAAGCCCGAGTCAAATGGTAATAAAAGTCATAAAATCTTTGACAAGACTGCGATCTGTGTTCGGTTGGTGATTGTATCTCATCGACACCAACCTCCAAATCATGGTTTAACCCCTCACGCCGGTCTTCTTTTTTGTTTTACACCTAACCATACAAGTCTATTTGCATATATATCCAAGTGTAAACTGAACAAAGCACTGTTTCTGGTAATTGATGATGTTTTTTTTTTTGTGTAACTCTAATCGCTTGAACGAGAAACTTCTAAGTCGTGCTATGACGCCATTATGAAAATGTGACTACCTTTGAGTGCTCTATCAACCTCTCCGTAGGCTGAAAAGGCTGAAGGTTTGGTGCTACAGCATACAACATCATTCACTACTTCATACCACCCCATAATTGCTTTGTAAAAAGTGTTTTCTCTATGCCGTGTGCCCTTGCTTAATTTAGTTTTTCTTCTTTAGGGAAAATGAGTCAACGTTTCACAAGGTAAAGTTCTTGAATATCTCCTATGGCTTCTTCGTGAAGCGATTACTCAGGCCATCGATAATCTTTTTGTTTTTTTCTTTCCGCTTTTATTATCATTTCTTTTATTCATTTTTACAACTTCAATTTGATGCGTGTGGGTGTGGGAATCTTCTTCAGTACTTAGTATTCTTTCTTTTTCATTTCATTCTTTTATTTCTTCTGCTTTCTGAGTTCATTCCTTGGATCTAATTAATCAAAAGCATCGCATTCGATGTTGAAAATATGAACCTGGAAAAGACGAGAAATTTTATGTATAGTGCAAATTTTTTTATGGCGTAAAGTTGTTTAGTTTTGGAGCAGATTTGTTTGACGAAGACTGGAGATTCTTAGAAGTGGTTTCTTATTGTCCATGTATGGATAAAGAATGTTAATTAACTTACAGATATTTGCGTGGCCTCTGCCATTAGTAATTTTGTTGATTTAATACATGTTTTAGTCTATCGCCTTTTTTATAGCATGATGTCTACAGTTTTGTCAAATTAAGGTATATTACATTGCACAGCAATTCAGTGGATGAATAATTAACATGTGCGTTTCCCAGTACAATTTCACAACTAATTCATACTCACTTTGTATTACTCGTTTTCTTTTCCTCTTTCTTTGAGAGCTTCAAGGGACGTGTTTTATAACTACCCAGTTTTCTCTCTTGCTTGTTAATATCATGAATTATCGGCAACTCAATCTTGTTGCTTTATATAAAACGTTCATTAGATAGATATAGAAACAAAGCAACTGTTTTACGTAGTGTCTAAGGCATGAATCACTCTTCTCCATTTGCTTTACTTTTCCACTTTTCATTTGTTGTCTTTAACTCGTTAATCTTTTTTTATTTTTATAATTTAGACTCGTTAAACTATCTTGAACCTTTATTCAGCTCTATCGGTACTCATGTTCTCCCTTTTTTTCTCCGATTATTACAACGCATGTCTGATGTTATGTCGGGATGATAACATTTTGCATCATTTTATGTTCTTATTATTGATCATGTTTCTCCACCAAACTATCAATGTATCATATATATATTGCTACCTGCATAGCATTGATGCCCATTATCATTTCTGGACTGGTCAGCAATAGTATTCAATGTATGTAGGAGAAAAATATGTTAAACCTTATGTTTATTTACAAAAGAGGTATTTAGTTTTGTTTTTTTCTTTTCTGAAATACAGGTTTTAATTGTTTGAGAGGCGAAATGAACACATTTTCGCATGTACCTCCAGGCTTTCGGTTTCATCCCACCGATGAAGAGCTTGTAGGTTACTACCTTAGGAAAAAGGTAGCGTCTAAAAGGATTGATCTAGATGTGATCAAAGATGTAGATCTGTATAAGATTGAGCCATGGGATCTCCAAGGTACGTAATTCTTACAAAGTTATAGTTAAGAAAGGCATTGCATGCAAGCAAATAATACGTAGATGCATGCATAGAAGAAGATAATGACATTTTGTATTGTGATGTAAACAGAGTTATGCAAAATAGGAACAGATGAACAAAGTGACTGGTATTTCTTCAGTCATAAAGATAAGAAATACCCAACTGGAACTCGGACGAATAGAGCAACAAAAGCAGGATTTTGGAAAGCGACGGGAAGAGACAAGGCAATATACTCTAAGCATTGCTTGATTGGCATGAGAAAAACTCTTGTGTTTTACAAAGGAAGAGCTCCGAATGGACAGAAGTCTGATTGGATCATGCATGAGTACAGACTAGAAACTAATGAAAATGGAACTCCTCCGGTAATTCCCATTCAAATTCAAACATAGTTTTTTTTTTTCTTTACATTTCTCGGCTTTCGTTTCTATTCATAATCTTTACTCATTCAGGTTTTAGTCAAAAATATTTACTCATAAGTTTTTATTTAAAAAAAAAAACTATTCGACCAAAATTCAAATATATAAGTATTGCAGTAATCAAAAATCACGATTTTTTTTTTTGTCTTTTTTGTTGATTTTCTAGTGATTCACTGCATGCTAGTTTATTCAATTACTATTCGAAATAGATATTATTTCATAATATTTTCAAGTATTCTATAAATTGTCTAATAAATAAGTAACACAAAATTATTCTGCATGGAAGAAATAAAGTAAAACTCGTATATGTATAGAACTATTTTAAATATAATTTTCCGATCAGAAAAAAAAAATGTTTGTATTAAAAACTAGTTTTAATTCATTAATTTTTAATGATTTAAATTCTCGTAAATGTTAAAGATTTAAAAACTATTCATATAGTTATCGTGCTTATTATTTTTTTTTATGCATACAAATATGTTAAAGATTAGTAGCATAATGTTCAATGCCTGTATAATTTTTGCAATAAAAAAGAAAAAAGAAAAGTATAATTTATTCCTTATAATTTTATCAAGGCCGAAAGTGTTTCTCACCCTCAACAGTTTTGTATGATTTTATTTCTGATGTCCTCCCTCTTATATACAATTATGAAAACTATTAATTACCCTATTACAACAACTTGTAATGAAACACTTTAAATCTCACAAAATCTAAAAGTTAATTAATTACATGTGCATATTGGATTTTTTTTGTTTTTTTGTGGACTTGAATATTGCATTAAATTGACTTCAATTGGATTATGTAAACTTTTGTTTATGAATAAATAAATATAATAATATATTAAGAATCTTAATGTACACAAATTAATTTGAGACTAAATGAAAACTAGAACCAAACCTCACCTTTGGTTATAAAACTGTTCCAGCCAGCCTATTTGCTCCCTTCCCCAATGTTTATCTAGCATTATTAGCCTAAATACAAATAGAATGCTATTTAATTTCGGCTTAACAGTGTGATTTTGAACAGTTTACATAAGATTTTGGATTCAAAACTATGTTTTCTCCATTTAAAATAAAATAAAAAACATAAATCCAGACATAATAGATCATTATTTTTTTGTTCGAGCTTTGACAAAGATTCCGCTGACAGACTAATGCTAAAATTAAAATGTTTCCTTACGACCCATTTATGGATAAGGCATGTGTGATTGCTTTGTTTGGTACGCAAGTGTTTCATACCCAATTTCTATAATATGTATTCAAGATGAATAATGTTAAACACAATAGTTTCACACTCATGGAATTAATCCCTTACAACATTAGTGGTATGTTTCTAGTTTTTGGTGAAATTTCAGAGAAAATAATATTCTGCTGAAAGATGCATGCATTTAACCTTCACACTGTTCATTCATATTCATTGATTATGGTTAGGGTTTTAATAGTTTTGAACTGTTCAGGAAGAAGGCTGGGTTGTGTGCAGAGTGTTCAAGAAGCGAATGACTACAATGCAGAAAGTGGGAGAGTATGATCAGTCACCATGTTGGTACGATGAGCAAGTTTCCTTCATGCAAGATTTTGAATCCCCCAGACGCATTTCTCAGCCTTATGCATCATACCATCACCACCACCCATGCAAACCCGAGCTCATGGAATTGCAATACAACAACATCCCCCACGATGCATTCCTCCAACTTCCGCAACTCGAAAGCCCCAAACTAACTCACTCAGCACCCACTTTGAGTTGCAGCTCCGTTGTCCCTTTTGCCTATGAAACCAGCAACAACAAAAGCAACGGAAGCACCTTGCAGTTCTCATCACTCACTCAGGAAGAACAGATACAATACTGCCACCAACAGAGTCAAAATTCCCTCTACTGTACCAATGATAATGCGGTTGACCAAGTCACAGATTGGCGAGTGCTTGACAAATTTGTTGCTTCTCAGCTCAGTCACCACAACCAAGATGTTTCCAAGGAGACCAGTTATTCCAATGCTCCTATTTTCCAAGTGGCTGAACAAATTTCTGTGGTAACCAATGGATCCAAAAAGGAGCAAATTTCCCAGGAATATGCTTCGACATCTACCTCCAGTTGCCAGATTGACCTGTGGAAGTGAAACTTTATAAATATATATTATATATAGTAACTAAAACATATATGATGCATAATATACTAATTATAGGAAGTGCGTACAAGTGAATGTTGGAAAAAAAAAAAAAAAAAAGACAATAGTGTTTGTCCCGGTTGTTGTACATAATAAACCCAGATGTTTTATATCTATATATATATCATTAGTTGTTGAACCTCTGGAAGCTGGAGTATGGGCTGAAAATGCATCCATTAATTAGATGCAATTCATCTCTCCTATATATAGTGCTTCAAGGTCAACTCTACTCTCTACAGCAGAAAGCGATCCATGGTGGGAAGATTTCTGCGCATTAATGATAAAAGTAATTTGTTTACTACAGCTTAATTTTGCATTACAGATATGTGTATTCAGTTTGTACTTGAAATAGGAGATTACTTGGATCTATCAGAATCCAGAAGTGTGAGAATGAAGGTATGAACATTCGAGAATCTAAACCATATTTCTACATGCTTCTTACGTAAACACACACACGTTCTCCACTGTGCTAGTTTAATTTACTAATATCTCTTTTCTGCAAGCGTACAAAAATTCTGTATGGCAAAATAGATGTGAAATTTTAAACACCATGTTAAAGAGATTAATCCCTGCATTGACTGGAAACCATTATCTATATGCGCGTGTCTTCTTTCAACAGTTTTGCTCGTTCGAGTGGACACGACTCTCGGATCAAAATTTAGAATGAGTTTATGCTTTGATAATTGGGAAATATATGCTAACGACTCAATGAATCCAAGAAAAGTAAACAAATGAATTTCATTTTGTAGTTATTTTTGTTGTTTCTAACGATCCATTACTATTTTGTTTCGTTAGAGAGTTAACATATATTCGTATTGGATTGCGTTATTTTGTAAGAGCTATACCATTATTATTATACACTTCTATACGTTCTTATAACTTTTTTTTTCCTCTTAATTGGTTGGCTGGGTTTGACCCTATATGTGTTTTTGAGGGATTCATTTCAATTTTTTTTGTTATATTTTGATAAATAACAAAATAAAAAAGGAAGCACAAGGACAAATATAATGCAACAATTTCCATTCATTTATTTAGTTTGAATGGCCTATACCTGCCTTATTCTGAAATATTTTGGACTCCAAAAACATGTGAAGTTAATGTCGAAATATTTATGAAGATAACATATACTCAAACAATTCAGATATATATTAATTTATTGCACTCTAAATTCACTAAGTAGTAGAATATGTTATTAGCTTTTATTCATGCGTAAAAAAATCTACAAAAACAGAATAGTCAACATTTTTTATTAAATGCATCTCAAAGTCAATTCTTCTTTGATATTGGAGTAGTTAGTTTAAAGGATAGATAAGGTGGATGGTGATGATTATATTCTAACTTAATTTTTTTTTCACATTAATTTTTAATAATTCATGTGAAGGATAGAAAAAAAAAGATAGAAGAAAATTGGACGACACTAATGTGAAGAATAAAAAATAAGAGAGTTTGACGGTAAAATTAGTCAGTGATGAGTATAATAAATAGGTGGTGATATTTTGACAATTACAAGAAAAATAAAATTTATTTAGTAAGTCAAAAAAATAATATTATAATTGAAATATTAATTTCTTATATTGTTGCTAAGGGGGTGTTTTTTTTTTTTTTTTAATTTAGAAGGTTTCAAAATATGACTTCCCTAAAATCAGATAAAACGTGGAAATTATAGTAAGAAGTGTTAGACTGATCGCAAACGGTGAAAAATGTATATCCAAGCATAGACTAAGTTAGGGGTAAAATTTTTGTGACAGTTTAACTGTCATAGAATAATAAGTTTTAAAGCAGAAACAAATTCCAGAATTCAATATGTGTGGATTATTACCTTATGGTAATTCCAAAAATAAGCAACTCCTATGTTTGAGATTATTATTGCCAACAAGCTAACTGAAAATAATAAATACACTTGTAGTGTCGTCCACTCAGAAAACGTAGAAGATATGTTAAGTTGGTTAACTCAATCATGTTATATGGTAATCTTTTGTTATAGTTTACAGTAAAAGCCTCACACTAATAATTTAGAAAAACTAAACTAATTAAAGACTAGTAAGACGCAGTGAGTAAGAAAAAAAAAACAGAGAATGTCCTAAAAACTATGATAATAAGAAAGAAATGGTGTCAATCAAATGTTTCTCTCGTATATCAGTGTCAAAAAATCAAAACCATAGCTAAAAATCAAGTGAACTGTAACAGTTAGAGGAGATATCCAATTTGAGAGCATTAATTAAGAACACAGTCTGGAAGCTATACCAAACTGTTCTGAGAAAAAAAAATCACGAGTTTAACTGCATAGTTGATCAATGCAAACTAAAACGAAGATATGATCATATGAAGGTCTGGAACATATACCAATTACAGAAACTCCCGAATCCAAAAATGTCGTTTTATATCAAACAAAGATTACCTTCACTAAGAGGCATATTTCGCTCCATTCTCAGGGCATGAATTGCTTTGTATGCACAAAGATGGCTCCTCAGCTTCTCTGCCAAAATACTCCTCCATCTAACCCATGCGTTTTCTCTGCATAACGTGCCACTTTGAGTAACTACAAGCTGTCAGAGAAGTCTCAAAATGTTTCAACATAACTGGTCGGAAACGAGATCGAGGAGTTGAGTTATTCAAAGTTCGACCAAGAGTGACGTGAGTTTTCAAAAGCTGTTGGTTTATATACGAATGTCGAAGCAAATCTTAAACAACCAATCATATATGTGAATGATATTGAAGGACAACGAGTGGTTGTTTGTGTGGCCGTCATTGAATATTGACGACAGGTTAAAATTGTTGTGTCGGAGTGAATTAAAGAAGCAAACGAAATTCCTTTCAAGTAATGGAACGACACAATGATTAGGCGTGCTGCCATAAACCTAATGATGATGCATGTTTGAACTCATAGTGAGAGACTCATCACTTGCACAGAAAGAGAGGAGTGTGAAAGAGCTTAGCATGCTTGCCACGAGAATTCTCATATCATACTAGTGTGGATGAGGAGGGAGCACCCAAACACAACTTTATCAAGTGTTTCTTTCTTACTGGTTCTTACCTCATTAGGGTTTATCTTTTCATATTATTGCTTCACATGTTTTCTTGGGGACAATAGAGTGGAGAGAAATTATAGACTAGGGCTCGCCCTCAACTTAAAGCCAAAACAACCAAGCCATGCGCATTCATCGGTGCCGTCTGTGACTGAATAAGTAGGATTATTAAAGTTTTTGTTTATACAGGATTTGACCATGTTATTCACCTCATATGAAGGTAACAAAAGTTACATCATTTTGTTTAGTTCTCACAAAGTTTTAAACTGCCTCAGTCCGTTGCCAAGTAAAATAATAATTGCATTTTGATATTAAAAAAATATAAAAAACTGTTTTAACAAAACTAAACAAATAATAATAATTAGAAAAAGAAAAAGAGAAGAGGAAGGACATTCTTTATTTCTTTTTATTCACAAAAAGAACAATTACAAAATATAAGTGCAAAGGAGTATCCAAACTTGTATGCAAAATGATATGAGATTTTATATAT
>Ga0214545_1003064_pt1 | contig 32098 bp, 28 predicted proteins | sample CNSS4metaG_FD_160064 | JGI IMG/M metagenome (GOLD analysis project Ga0214545, IMG submission 160064) | Root nodule microbial communities from cowpea collected in UCLA plant growth center, Los Angeles, California, USA - CNSS4 | ecosystem: Host-associated > Plants > Roots > Nodule | place: USA...
TTGTTTTTTTATGAGATTTGAATAACGCAATAATAAATCCACAAATTAAATAATACAAACGAAACAGGTTAAAACTTTTACAGTATAATCCTCAAATTGAGGAGGGTATTAACCCCCACAAAAAAAAATAGGAATTTTGGAATCAAATAGGTTTATGGAAATAAAGGAGGTTTTAAATCTTCACAAAATAATAGTCATGAATAGAAGAGGTTATAACCCTCCATTAAAAAACTTCCACAATATAAACTTGGTACCAGGGGTTGTAGAAAACCTCCACAAATAACTTGTGGGGAACCTATCTGTGGAGGTTTGAAAAACCTCTGCAAATTATTTTGTGGTGACTTCTGCTGTCATATTTTTTTTCGTTAAGATTGGGTCCAATGAAGCTTTCTGTTCTTCATGAGGATTGCAATGTGATTTTTGTGGTTGACATTAGGTATATTAAAGTTGTTGTCTCATATTTACATGATTGTCTAGTATTTGTACAAAAACCTCAATGCACCTCCCTACTTATTTGAACATGGCTCCCCACATGTTAGTGACTCCCGCTGTCATATTTTTTTCATTAAGATTGGGTCTAACAACTTTTTAGTTCTTCATGAGGACTTCAATGTCATTTTATGATTCATATTAGGGACATTGAACATGATGTCTCATACTTGCATAACTGTCCAATATTTGTGCAAAAACTCCAACGCAACTCCCCACCTATTTGCACATAAATCCCCACATTGTGTAACTCCTGCTGTCATATTTTTTTCCGTTAAGAGTGGTTTTAGTGTCGTCATCTTCAACTCAGAAAAAACCTAAATCCTAAATGATATCTACACCAACAACAACGATAGAATGGAGAAGCCCTACAACTCACCCACAAAACAACCAACCACAAACATTTCAATCACGTATGGTATTTGAACGAAAATGAATCATTGGCGATTGTGAGAGTGAAACAAAGAACAAAGTCAAAACGAACCACCACCCACCGCCGTTGAGAACCCAAACCTCAGACCCTATTTCTCTGTTCGATTACATCGCGAGACATTGCTTCTCTCTTCTCTCAAGTTGGAGTGCTCTCTTCCAAATGAGAAAACCATGAGTTCTCTTTGTTGATCCTCTTCTCCATCTTCTTCCACACGTGTTTCAATTTTAAAAAAATAAAATAAAACAAGTTTTTAAATAAAAAAATTGATTAACACGTCACTGTGTCAAAAAGTAAGTTCAAAATATATGTTTAAATATCATTTTCGTACTATAAAAGCACATGTTCTGAATAGAATGAGAGGTTATGAGAGTCAGAGTAAAGCATAGCAATGAAGTTGCGATGGAGCAAGACTGATCCTTTCACCGTGCAATGACCCTCGTCACCTTCTCCTTCGTATTTCGGTAAGATTTCTACTCCTGTAATCTTTAATTTTCTACTCTGTTTTTTGTGTCGATCAACTTTTCTTCAAAGAATTCTAAAAAAAAAAACAAGTAAAAAATAATTTAACTAAACCAACCTAATTTTCGTCTCAGGCTTCATTGATTGGATATATAATGATAAATGCAAGATGATTCTCAAGAAACTTATAACTCAAGTTGATTCAGATCATGGCTATGCGTTGCTCTATGCTCACTGCGTCGCATCGTTCAAGGTTTTATTCCATCGATTACTTTCTCCGAGTTTTTATTTTTTTATTTTTAAAATTTTTTTTTTTTTTTTTTTCTGGTTGGAAAGATATTTTTTTTTATTTTCTTTCTTTTTTTTATCAGGATGATAGTTTAGTTGGAAAGAAATTCTTGCAAAAGAATCCCGAGGGTAAATCTTGATCGTGGTTATAAAGAAACGTTATATGAAAAGTTGAGATTAAAGTAAAAAAGAATTGAGTAAGCATTTAATTATTTAGAAGTTAGTAAATTTGCAAGATTATATGTATATATTTCCAAATTTATAAAACTTGACTTATTAATTAAAACAGAAAAACCTAATTATTCATTTAATGAGATGAATTTTGTAATTCATGTATTATCGCCATACCATCTCATTTGACATTCAAGATTTTTAGATAAGAACTAAGACACGTAAGTAATATTTCCTGTGACATTACAATTACAATGTAATGTTTTTTATTATGCTTATTTTTATATTAATTAGATCAGTTTTTTTTTCTGTTCTATATTTATTTTTTAATCTCTCAGTCAAATTAACGGGATAATATAAAATAGTTTTTTTATTTTAGAAATATTAAAAGATTTGATTTTGTAAGCATGGTGGGAAATGGAAGCACTTGATTTAATTTAAGGTTAAATTATACTTTGGTCCCATTTTCGTAACAAAATTTAAATTTGGTACCTCAAATTTTTTTTTGTCTTAATGTGGTTTCTATTTTGGGAAATTTGATGTAATCAAGTCATCTCGTGTAGTAACGGTGTTAAATGGGTGCCACGTGTTACCTTTTGAATTTTTAAAATTTTTTTATTGAATTTTTTTAAAATTTAAAAAAAATTAAAAATTTGTCACATGTCAAGCTGACATCGTGCCACGTGGCAGTGACAGTGTCACGTGTCACTGTTATGGTAGGTGTCATTTTCTCATTTTCAATTTGGTCCATGTATTTTAACTTTTGTCTCAATTTAGTTTTAATTTTTGTAAAAATTATACAGTTTCGTTCCCTCCAAATTGAAACAAAAATTATAAAATGTTATACAAATATTTTTATTAAATTTGATTTTTTTTATTCAAATTTATATTTTTTATATATTTTCAATAAAACTAAGTTTATTTAAATTTGTTTCACATTCAATTTTACTTAAAAATGTTTTCAAATTTTAAATTTATTTGTTTTTGATTATTACATAAACTAGTTATTTTTTCTTAAATTATATAATTGTTATTTTTATACCAACTAAAACATTTGTATAGAAATTATTGAATTTTACACATTTTAAAAATATGTAATTATTTAAAATATAAATTCAAATAAAAAACAATATTAAAGTATGATGTAATAAAATATCAATATAATTTATGAATTTTTTTTGTTATTAGCATTATTTTCTATTAACAACTTTAAAACAATTTTAAATAAAGTTTGATGTAAAATATAAATTAAAATAAACTTAATTTTGTTAAATATATTTACTTGAAATATCAATTTTGATAGAAATATTTGTGCACATTTATATAGAAATTAAATTTGATTTTAATTTGGAGAGGGACAAAATTACACAAATTTTACAAAAATTGAGACAAAAATTAAAATATTAGGAATAAATAATTTAATTACATCAAATTTTTTAAAACAAGAATCATATCGAAATAAAAAAGAATTAAGAAACCAAATTTAAATTTTGTTGTTAAGATGAGAACCAAAATAATAATTTAACTTTAATTTAATTACGCAGACACAGCCTCTATATCTGGGGGTAGGAAAGGAGAAACAGAAACCCTGTTGAGCTGAGTTGCGTTGGGATTGAAATTTCAAATTTCAATGACACACAGTTTGAAGCATACAGTGGATTCGGAGTGCAGTGATAACAATCGGCCGTCCAAGTTATCAAAAATCGAGCATCCCACTCACATTGAAGAAGAAGAAGAAGACGACGAAGAAAAAGGAATGAATCAAAACCCTAGGAATGGGATTCAACGCTATTTGTTTGCAATCGAGTATATCGGCACTCTTTTCTCCGGTTCACAGAAGCAGCTCACTTGTCGTACCGTCGTTGGAGCGCTCGAGGTAACAAATTACAACATCGCGTCACCATTTCCATCCACGATTACTATCAAATCAAATGTGTTGTTGTTTTGTAGGAAGCTTTTGCTAAATTTGTTGGCCAGCCCGTCTCTGTTTCTTGTTCAAGTCGAACTGTGAGTATCACTCTAACCTCACTCACTATTCACGGACAATTTGCAAAATCGAATACGTATAGTATATCAATTAACTGTGCTATGGAAATGCAGGATGCTGGAGTTCATGCCTTGTCAAATGTTTGTCATGTGGATATTCAACGGACCAGCAAAAGGAAGCCCGGTGAAGTGGTTCGTATCTTACATAAACCCAAACTTTATACTAATCGAGATATATATTTGCTCATCTTGTCATTGTAAACATGTAGTTACCACCTCATGAACCTGCTGTGGTTGGAAGGGCTGTAAACCATTTCTTGCAGGTATGTTCTTCTTGTGCTCAAATCAAAATAAATTACTGGGACACCGACCAAATTCGCCACATTTAAAAATACTAGACCACAATTACAAATTTTAAAATGAGGGACTAAAACCAATTATAACCAAATCGTTAGGGACTTAAAACATTTACCCTTTAAATAAATACATTGCTTCTTCTGTCTTGACAAAATGTTTGATCTTCTTACATGACGTGGAACAAGAAAGAAATTCTGAAGATAGCTGCAAAGAGTGCGTGCTTGCAATTTTTTAGTTATTGGCTTGGATAAAGCAGATAGAATTGTAATTTACTCTCCATCACCTTGTGCTTTAAGTTCAATCTTATTCTGAACTGTCAGCATGATGCGTGTTGAGGCAAAAACTTGTACCACAGGCCCACAGCTAATGCCAAGTTAATTTTTTTTTTTTCCATACAATGTGTAATTTTCTAATGCTACTGCATACCCAGGAGATTTTCTGTTTGTGACAGCTTTTCATCTGTGCAGATTCATAATATTTATTATTATCGAATTTTGGCTTTATAAACTATTCCAGGAAGATTAATGAATTATTGAATATGTTCTTAAGAAGAGCAAATTTATTATCAACTTCGTGTTTGTTTGTACTCAAAGTTGGAGTTGCAGTTTTGAAAACCTAAACTAATCTGTTTCTCAAATTTTGCTTATTAGATGATTTCACTTGAGTGTAATGTCTGTGCTCAAAATCTTCTAATATGTTTTTTGGCAATTTGATTTACTTTAGAAGCATGACAGTGACTTAACGATTATCGATGTTCGATGTGTTCCATCTGATTTTCATGCCAGATTTAAAGCACAAGAGCGCACGTGAGTTCTTCAGAATCTTGGTTTTCATGCGTTGATTATCACTTGCTGCATTTATATACCGTCATCGGCTCTCATATAGTTCTATTTGATGCAAGATTTTCATTCTTAGCTCTTATTTATTGGATTATGAATGGAGGAGTTACTTGGTCTCTGAAGTATATTTGTTAAGTTATGAATGAAGTAGAACTGCTTGATCTTTTGAAATTGCCCTTAATTTTTGTGTAATAGTGACAGTGAAGATTATTGCAATAAGGTTCATCTAGGACTTCTGACATTAGCTACTTTTCCGTGCATTTCCACAGAATTCTTTGTTTTGTTTTTGATCATTTGAAGTAATTACCCATTATTTGGAACTACCATTCAGATACTTCTATCGTTTGCTGTCTGGGCCAGAGCCTTTGTCAACCTTTGAGAAAGATCGAGCATGGCATGTATCTGAGGATCTTAATCTTCCAGCTATGCAAGTTAGTTAACAGCTCCGTATATTTTTCAGATTGTCAATCCTCCATCTATGCAAGTTATTGATGATATCCATGCAGGAAGCATGCAGGGTTCTTGTTGGATGCCATGATTTTAGTTCCTTCAGGGCAGCTGGTTGTCAGGTTGTATTTTTTCTTTAATATGTGTGAACAGTAATGCATAACATTCTAATTAATAATTTGTCTAACCTAAAGTGGAACCTTGTTTTCCATTCAACTCTCTTCTACATTCATCTGCTTCTGATTGATATGATAGGACTTCACAGTACGCAGTAATATATTTGAAAAGCATCACAGTAATCAAATAGTAGTCATGATTGAATTTTCATTTAAAGGATTAATTTTAGTTGAATGCTCTATTGTAATTGTAGGCATTCTTTCTAAAGTGTTTTCAGCATGTCTTGTTTATGTTCTAAAATATCTCATGCAAAGTTTCTTTGTACAGGCAAAATCACCAATTAGAACTTTGGATGAACTGAGTGTCACCGAGGTAATTGAAAGTCTATATTTCCCATCTGTAATGGATAGAGAAGGACATAATAAAGTTAGTAGTGATCTTCGTGGCTACCTTAACAACTCCGAAACTGACATTTCTCCTAGTTCAAGTCCATGCATTGATAAAGTAACGACTTCAGGTGTAGGATTTGGCAAACGAAGACGACATCGTTGCCTGGTGGTAACAGCACGAGCACGTTCCTTTCTTTACCACCAGGTTGAGTAATCTAACTTTGAATTGAATCCAGTAAGAAGTTCAATTTTTTTGCGTTATGATTTAATCCTGCATTTTTAATCCAATCTGTTCTGAACACAAAGATGCTAATTGATTTCAGGTTAGATTACTTGTGGGTGTTCTCAAGGCTGTCGGCACTGGAAACCTGACAATTCCGGACGGTACTCATTCATTCATATCTATTCACGTGTGATATATTCACATACATACACTTGATTTCTCACATTATGGGCACTTTGCAGTTGAAAGAATTTTGAATGCCAAGAGTGTTACTTCCGCAAGTCCAATGGCTCCAGCATGTGGTCTTTACCTGGGAGAGGTGAAATATGATCTGCCTACAACTTAGTTCACCCAATCCAATGGATAAATTTTGTCCCTTGTATGAACTTAACTTTATCATTACTTAACTTTGTTTCTTTAAAATTAAGGAAAAACTTTCTCAAACATATCATTTAGCCTTGCACCGATCCTTCCATTAGATTTTTTCCTTCAAAAAAAAGTAAAGGTAAAAAATATTTTATGTAATATTTATTTATCAGCAGAGATCTATCGTCTAAAAGTACGATAAAAATAAAATATATATAGATAGATATAAATTTTCCTTTACTAGTTGATTATATAACTTAAATTTTCCTTTTTAAGGTGGTACTAAAACTCATTCTACTAAAATTTCTTCAATTTATCATGTTCCATATTGTGGGCCTGCTATCAAATTTGGGGTAGGGGAATTTCTATTTTGCATCTCCATAATTTCGACTCGCACCTTTATAATTTTTTATTCTAAAATAAAATTTTAAAATTTCAGAATATAAAATACAAAAAAAATATTTTTAATTGCTGAAAAAAAATTATGAAGGTGCACAAGATGCCCAAATTCGGAATATCATTCTGAGAGTAAAAGGATATATCGGAATACAATAGATATATAAGTAATTGCAGACATCTTTGGTGAAATTTAATGTATCAAATCGCCAATCCGCACCGCAGTACAGTTCTATAATTTAATATATCAATCACATTCTTTCATGTAAATTTTGTAGCACCAACGAGAATAATAAGTTAAATTCATATAATTAAGAAAAACTATAATTCTAATATAAAATTTTTAAATCTATCCATAAAATTCTTGTCTGCTAAGCCTTGAACCTAACTGCAGGGAAAAACTGAGTGGGAAGGAAATTGCGGCCTCCCTAGTAATATGCTTACGCGGATCTAAAAAGTGAAACGAAATATAAAGTACACAGAACAGAAACCAAAATTACAATATCTGCTATTGCTATAAAGAAATTGTGATTATAATACATCATGTAACGAATAATGAACCGATGAAGATAAGAAGTTACTCCACGAAAGAACTAATAGCAGCATGTATGGAACTAGTACGAGCAGAATTTCTCCTCTGCATTAGTGAGTGTGGTCCACTCCAAACAGACTGACTATTTTGGGGGAAAAAAATTCCACACAAAGCTGAAAGCTTGGGGTTTTCATTATATAAACTCTCAAGTAGCTTACTTTTCTGTTGTTTATCTTGTGATCCCTACAAACAGATTGAACAATTAAGTACACTTATCAACTACAAATAATGACAAGTTAATGCAATTGCATTATAGCATGTGATTTCTTGCGTGACTGGTTAAGCAGATACTGTAATTTACTAGATCAAACAGTCCGTGAAATACCTTGTATTTCTTCTGTTGCTGGACTGACGAAGCCTGTCCTTCTTGTTGCTTTGTTCTATATTCATCGTGAAGAACAGTTGCATCACCAACATTTGATTTCACTGTCCCACCATGTTTTGTTGTCTCATCCATCTCTCTCTTGTGACTGTTCATTTCAATATCTTCGTCATCTTCTTCCTCTTCATTCCCCTCCTCCTCATCCCCTTCTTCTAGGCCATGCTCATCATTGCCATCATCATCAACATCGATGCTCCTGTGCTTTCTCTCAGGAGGGCTACACTGCTTCTCACCAATATCCATCTTTGTTACCTCTCCTTTGTCTTCATCAACATCTCCATCAGTGCCCATAGATTCATCTATATTTGATGATGAATCCTCACCACCAGGACTATCTACTTGTATCGATTCCTTAAAATTTACAATATTATTTATGTTATTGGCCAAGCTAGTCAATTATTGGTTTTCATGAAGTAGATACTCAGATTTCTTTAATACTTGCACTATGACCTTCATTTTATGTCTGGGAATCAAGCTTGAGAATATCGTTTATGCCACTTAAAAAAAATTATTTATAATAACTGATTTATATTTTGCACCAAGGCAGGTATATAAAGCCAGTCTGACTATTAAACAGAATAAGTAAATCTTTTGCGGTCTTATCATTTCAGTTCAGAATTTTACCCGTGAGACATGATATGTAAACCCTAAAACTGCCTCCAAAAATTGCCAGACATCCAAAAGATAAAGTAGAGGCGACAAGCCATTAAAATACCTCGTGCTTAAACTCTTTAGCATGCTTATCACCACCAGATCCAAAGCTGCCTCTGGCCATTCGAGCATTTTCCTCCCGTTCTCTCCTTCGTCGCTTTAGAACACAGATAGCACATAAACAGTCATGTTTATGGTGTCTTCTGCAGAATAAGATGAAGTGTAAGCATGCATATGATTTCAATGAACCACTAGGAAAGGATGGGAGCAAGGAATTCTATGTCCCGAGCTCCTCATTATTGAACACTTACATTTACAAATGAACAAAGTATACATTTTACAAAACTTATCTGAAGGAAATAGAACTCCCGAAGTAAATAAAAGTTTCTCTTCCCCTCTATATCAATTCCATGTAACTAAGATATCTCTATGCTAAGAACAATTATCACATAAGAAATTATAATATCATATAATAAATAGAGCTATTTTGCATTTTTGGAATACACACCCATGACGCTTTTTTGTCTTCTGCTTCAATTGGCTACTCTTCCCTACTTTTCCATCACCAGACAGTGTGGTATCTTCTGTTGAAGTCCTTTCCATACCTGATACATAATGAAAACATATAGCATGTTGCTATCAGAATGCCAGAGTAAAGTATTTTACATGAAATGAAAACCATATGTTTTAAGAAGATAATGCATGCAAAGTAATGTTCTTCATTCTTGTGATAGGGTTAAGATATGTTGCAATAAGAGAACTGTTTGCTTACGAGGGAGCTTCCCAGATTGTCTCCAATATGTTCAGATATCTAATACCAACTGATGGGTCTGGGATGAGATGGGATGTATTTGAAGAAAGGTATCATACTTCTGTTTGGATGTTTTACAATGGAATGGGGGAGAGTTTCCACTCCATGCCACTCCATGGAATGGGAAGTAATTGGAATGGTTAGTGGATTAGGAAACAACACCCCATACCCCTCAAATTGGGGGCAGTAAACAAGAAGTATCGGATGAAATAGGTTTCATTCATCCTATGTTAAACAATACAAAGGGGTCTAGGTAGATATTACAACAAAAGTCCACATGGAACAGATCTAATTATCATTCTAAAACATTGTAAATTTTCGAGCTATACATTTTAGAGTGAAATCTCAGAAAGGCAAATTGCATAACTATAACTTCTCAGTTTAAAAATTATAATATGTATCATTTATTGTCACCCTCTCGCCTCCTCACTCTGTCCACAGAAGACCAAAAGATAAAAGTAGAGGAACACAGACAATGACAGAGCCAGTGAGTAAAAAATACACATAAACTAAGCCTACTCGAGCAGAAGATTCCACTAGAAAGCATTGAATAACAAAAATAATAAAATTGAATGAACGGCATATTTCAAGACATACTTCATGCAAAACAGATCCAGAGAACGCAGAGACAAGAGTTACATAGCGAAATGCTTTATATCTTCCATCCTAGCACAGTAAAAGGGAAGGACAACATTTTTAATATATATAAATATAGATAGAGGTGGATGTCTCACCCTTGGTCCCTTTTGATTGTTCCGTGTATAGCCCAGCTGCAGTCCAATACTTCATAAAGTTCTTCTTTACTCGCCTCATAAGATCCAAGATATAGTCACCTTTATTGTTATACTTGTAACAGTTGTCCCAAATGTATTGAACATCCTTATATACATCCTCCGAATTCATATACTTTTCATTTTTTTCAAGATTGCTGCATATAGTTCCAAAGTCCATTGGTGTATCTATGATATCGAAATAGTCCTGGTTCCAAATAAAAGTATGACATAAGACACAAGTAAATATGTCAAAAATATGGTTCCAAGTTTTATAATCAATCACGTTATTCACTATGACTGAACAGATATCATAGATCGTTGTAGGATATAACCTCTATGTCTACCAAGAGAGAGAAAGATAGCTCGTGCATGTTGAACAACAACAAATTAGTATCTACTAGAATGTACTACTTTAATTGCTCTTCATTTTCGCTGTTACCTTTCCTACATAGGTTTAGTATGTCAAGAGAAACGTTACTAAACAATAATTTCTGGAAGTACCCAGGGCGTAGAAGACTGCTTCATTGAAAAGAAGGAAATTTAACAAAACAAAACACTGAAAAAGGAGCAAACTTTAGGTTCAGAGAAATATCTAACATCTCCACCAGAGAACGGAAACCAAACATAAAATAGGTGTCATCCAATTTTTTTAAGAAAATAAGCTATGGAAAAAAATTACTCACAGGAATTCCCAGAGCTTCGGGATTGACAGGAACATTGAAGGGTTCAGCTGCATCCATTTTCATTACCTTCCTTATAATCTGTGCAGAACAAACCGAATGCATTATTAAAGTTGATAATGTAATGCTTGGAAACAGCAAACAAAATCAAGAAGGGCAACTATATCAAAGCTCCAACAAACCACTAAGGAAGCATCCAATTCCTGCTTATTATATAGAGCATTATGTTGAGTGGCCTTTCTTTCTTTTGGGTGGATGACCTCCGTGGAAGCTGACAAAGGTTTGCTTGTGTGCTCCGCATTTGATCCCAAAACCTTTGAAGACTTGATTTTTATGCTACCAGCTCTCTTTGACAGATTACTCAGTTTCATATCAGGCAACGAGTTTGCACTATCCTCCATTCTCTCGGCACTCAGACCTTGTTTTTCAAGGCCATGCTGCTGGCTACTCTTATCAGTATCGCTCTGTGTGGGAGCATCAGATGAGGTGGGTTGGGAGTCCAACATTTTAGGTGTCCTAAGCTTCACCTTAACACGCCCAACTGATTTCCCAATAGCCTTATCAATGGAACCATCAGGATTTATGTTAGCAAGATTGTAATGCTGATCCGTCCCAGTGGAAGAAGGCGTGTCAACTTCCATTCCAGAGTTATCTTTATCATAACCAAACTCATCCAAACCAGAGGTTTCTTCCTTGTTTTGACCCCCACCATTACTTAGGTTATCGTTAGCACTTATTCCATGGTTAGTGGTACCTTTTGACTTCCCTTTCTTATGCCCACGCTTGCGCTTCATGTTCTATCTTCAAACCAAATACCACCCTGAAACAGATTCAAACAAAAGTCAAATAAATCACCACACTACAAAGTACAATAATTTATGCATAAAGGGACCATTAAAATCTTATAATACTGAACACAAAAAAAAAAAAAAAGAGTTTGGCAAGGGGAGGGACATGAATTGAATGAAAAAAAAAAAAGTAAATTTGAGCTAAATGAAACGAAATTATGGAGCAAAAGAATTAAAAGTGGAAGAAGTAATTAGAGAATTGAGAAAAGCAGTTACAAGGAAGGGAAAACGGGTGTGGAGTCCGGAAGAGAGAAAAAGGCGGGAGTACGGAGGAATCGGCGGAGTGGGAAAGTGGAAAAGGTTCCCTGAGCTTCACTCGACGGAGGAAGAACACCGCCACGCCGTGCAAACACTCAATTCAATCCCTTCCCTTTCGCTATCTTCTCAACTTCAAAACGCTTCGTTTCATTACCACCTGCTCCACCACTCTCTCTCTTCTTCTCTACCCACGTCAACACTAAATTATGAATTTTATCTTTAACCTATGAACTATTTTTATATTGAATATTAAATTATTCAAATATTCGTAAATATTAATTAATATTATAATATACTTTAATACACATTATATTATTCATTTATTAATAATTATATTTTTAATTCAAATACTTATTCACTGTAAAAAAATTATTTACTCTTTAATTGTTTTAATAATTACTTTTTCAAAGTTAAATAATTATTCATAATAAAAGAATTATTTATCTAATATTATTTATAATATGTTTTATTTCAATAATTAAAATTTATTTTATCTTTAACTATATATATATATATAACTAAATACATCTTTTATTTTTTTAATTTTACTCATTTAATTACTATTTTTAAAATTTAAATAATATATAAATATTTAATAAATACATACAGACCGGACAATACTTTTATATTAAAAGAAATAACTGAAGAAGGATAAGTTTGTTGAAAAGATGAAATTTACAAATAAGGATAACTGAAGAAGTTGTACCTCTCAGGTTCTCAAAATGTTCATCCACACCTCCACACCCTAATAGGCCTCCATTTGGTTCACCATTTATAGAATTGAAAAAGTTTAAGCTCTAAGATCAATTTTGCTTCTATAGGTAGGGTTGGAGTTTCAAATTGTAATCATGATATTTTAAAGACTTTTTAACAATTAAAATAACAAATTTGATATTTACAGTGATTTGTGTTTTATATTAGAATTTTTTACTCAAATAACATAATACAGTTCAAAATTTGACAAAGGTAACTTTTTTATTTTTAATGAGAGTTAAAAGAGAAAGTGTTATGAGTAAGTATTGGAAAAAAAAGTGAGAGTTGCATGAAGTAGGTAGGGTGTGATGATGATGATGAAGAAGAGAAGAAGGAGGTGAAAAAACAAGCCATGAACGTGACAGAGATAATAAAATAGTGAGCATCACAGCCTGCCATCCACGTTCACCAATATAAGCAATTATGATCTCTTGTTTGGACTATGCATGCACAAATTCTTTCTTCATAATTTTTGTTGTAAAAGTCAAGGTTGCTTAAGATGGAGACATTACATATGTGTTTTTATTTCAATCTATTTTCGACATTTTCGACATTTTCTTTAGTGCGCTTTCTTGTCACGGGCCATCTTCTTTTCTCAAAAACATGTCTTACATGCAAAATGGCAAACACTTTTCTTTTCTTTTCTTCAACCTCCATCCCCTTTACCTTTCAAACACTGTATCCAATTTCATTCTTTCTCAAATAACTCACAATTTCATTATTCGGATTACTTCAAATGCAAGTACTTAGAGAAGTTTATAAGGAGCAATTATTATGGACGGTACGTAGTTCATACAATGTCGTCTAAAACCAATTGATTGTCACACACTAAAGGGAAAGTGATGTTTGCATCAATTTCATCTCTTTCTTACCTTTTTCTTTCATATTCCTCAGACACTGTGATTGTCTCGTTGACAAAAACATGTTTACTCAATGCTTTTCCTTTTAATCATTTTTCTCTTCATTATTGCTTCATTCATTTCAGTAATTACTTTGAGTTTTTGGGGATGCATGATTAACAGAAAATGGGGTTCTTCTGCACTTCATGTAACATAAAACATGACAAAAGCCATGGTTTTCCCTTAACAAGGTTATGTTTGGGCAAACACGAGAGGAATAAAAGTGATCTACATCACCACTTTACTACCTTTATTTCTTTTTCACTATAAAATGATTTCTTTCTTCACTTGAATCATGAATGCTCTACTACTGCTTAGCTGTTGGATGTCAAACACTTTCATTCTCCCGCTCCCCTTTTCATATTTTTTTATTATGTCATAATAATAATAATCATTACTACTATTTTATTTTACCTGTGTTGTTGTGTTCATTTCATTTTTTGGGGAGTTTCTCATGTAATGTAATGTATGAGTTGGTATTTGCACGATATTGCAGCAGCCTTTTTCTCTTCTTTTAATATCTTTTATCAGTGGAGATTTTATGAGATTATGCAAGATTCACAGTGCAATCTTTCTCATGATTACATTTGAATGGTTATGGTGGAAGTGAGGGAATTCCACACATTTATGCCATCATCATACACAGACTTTAAGCTTTAATCCTCACATCACAGAGGTTAGGAAAATAGCCTCCTATCTCCTTTCATAAAAACTCAAAATTCTTGTTTTGAAATGCATAGAATAATTAGATTGATGTGTTAAAGGAATGTTGTGATTTGTAACAGTGGTTTGAAATAATTGCTTGCACTTGTCCCACAAAGAGTCACTATTCATGTGACTTAAAGGGTTGGATTGAGAAGAAGAATGCAGGGTTAAATAGGAGTACTTTTAGTTTTAAAGGTAGGAATTGAAAATTGCTGGTGAGGGTCTGAGGACAAGAAGGCCCATTCTTTTTGATTTGTTAAAGTTTGGTTGTTCTGACAAGGTATAGTATTGAATAAGTTAGGCATCAGGATGATCGACATGGGAACATAAATAGGATTATCAAACACCTTTGTCTTTACATTTTCTATTAGCTATAAAGCTAACATCCTCACCATCATCTTTCTGTCAACCAAAATAAATTGGATCAACAACACACTTCAAAGGTAAGTTTACTCTCTGCCTGCTACACAATGCTAATCTTTCTCTTTCTGTCTTAATGCCCTTTTTTAGTGCAAATTGTTTTCATGAGGTTAATTTCTTTTCAATATCATTATTACAAGGTTCTATCAGGCCATGCATACATGTGCTTGTACCATTTTTTTCTTTCAATTTCTTCACCTCAAGTATTCATCTTATCTTGCCTTTTAAGACTTCCCACAAATGCCTTTAAGTTCTTGTTTTCTGTCATCCATGTCTGTAGATGCAAAATAATGCATTAACTGTTGCAAAGGTTGGATTGCAGATCGCAGCCTCAACTAACAGCTCTTGAGATTTTAGTTTTTGTCTTTAGAGCATGAGCGATTTGAACGGTGAAAGATCAAAGGCATGGAACATATATCCATCTTCAAACCCTGGTCCATCATCACAGAGAGGAGTTGATGAGGAAGGTCCATGGAAAAGCTTAGGGACATCAATGAGTGCTATTTCTTTTGGGTTTGTTGCCACCGCCATTTTGATTTCAATGTTTCTTATAATGGCCATATTTGAACATTTGTTCAAACCCACGCCACAATCTATGATGCCACGCTATCAGGACCACCCAAAACAACCAAATGCACAACCAGTAAGTCTCTTCATGTTTTTTAACCTTTCTTTTATTCACTCTTTCTCTTCATACAATAAAAAAGGTGATTTTCCCTAGTTGTGTTTTAACATTTATGTTCTTATTTGTGACAGGTTCCACCATGTTATGCTAATTCTGATTTCTCAGTGGTGATGCCAGGGCACCAATATCCTACCTACATCGCCCAACCTGCTCCTCTCCCTTGTCAAAGGGAAGGGGCTTATTGGCCTTCTCATGAACATCATTTTGTATTTAATTAGTGCATTTTTTTCTAACCTTCAATATCTTATCACTCAACTTCTCTTCTCTCTGTATACAGATACTCAGAGACCACCCACTTGTGTCAATTTTATACATAAATATTGTACTTATATGCCAAAATGTGAAGCCAGGTTTCTCCAAGTTTGATCTACTTCAACTTCAGCAACTAAAGTTGCACCATATAAATGTTTCTTTGTTGTTTTTACTTGCAATATTATCAGTATCTACTCTTAGTTTTATGTAATTGTAGTTTTACTTTCTGGTTTCTGATTTTCATAATTATATGTAGAGGTTTTTTTTCTTATAATATATATAGCAGACATCTTAGTTTTAAGACATTGTTTCATTGTGGAGGAATATGTGCCGTGACACATTAGTGGTGGCGAGGATCAAAAGCTAAGAACAAGTACCAAAATTAAAATGATAATACTTTATGCAGCAATAACATTGTTCCACAAATTTGAGAAGCTAGTGATTAGTGATTGGAGTAAGTATAATGAGAGAGAAAGAGAGAGAGAGAGAGAGAGAGAGAGAGAGAGAGAGAGTGTTGCATTGATGAGAGGAGAGTGGTGATGTCAAATGTGTAAAGGTGAAACTGCCACAACACAGCAGTAATTTGTTGTAACTACCAACCAACACAGGAAACAACTAAAGCTGTGTCTAACTAAATGTTCCACATGTTACGAGAAAAACAAATGTAAAAGAAAATTTTGCCTTCGTTATTTGCCTTATTTAAACCTTAAAGTCTTTACTTTTAATTTTGTTAATACATACTTATATTCATGTGATCCCGATAAACTATTAGTTTTGACACCGCAATTGAACTTTTCAGGATGTAGACTAACGAGGTTTATCATTTACATGATTTGTATTATGAGATTACTATCAACAAAATTATGAGAGATTCAATGTTTGAGTCTTTATTTACTTGTACGTCAGTCAACTTTCTCATTTTATTGATTTGTGAAATAAGTGTGTTTAAATTTAAATAAATATTATTTACATAGACTTAAAGGAGCATAAAGCTCGAAAATGATAAAGTAGGAAAAAGATAAAGAAATTAAATACTAAACTTTACATGTCATTTATTTGTGAAAAAAGAGAACACCTTAGGTTTCTATTACATGCATAGTAAAGATTATAATAAATGTTCTTGATTTTTTTTAAATGTATATTAATTTTCTATTATGCCCTTTTCCAATTCTGTTTATTAATTTAAATCATATTTATTAATTGCAAGAAAGGATGAAAGTGTTTTGTAGCTCCAATCTTGCCAATAAGATATTCTACATTATTTAATACTTCAGTTAATAATATACCACTATTTTACTAGTAAAAAAAACTCAAATATCAATTACAAATGAAACAAGTGAATTGATCTTTTGGTGAAAGAATTTTTAATAAATAAAATTTTATGTAATATAAGGATATAATTATTAAAACATAATTAAGAGTGTCCTGAAGTTTGTAATGTAACAGATAGAAAGGAACAAAGTCCAGGCAGAAATGGTTTTGCTGCAGAGGTTCATATTCATATAATCATGAAGGCTGTGTATCTTACTAATAAATAAGCGAACAATGGAATGTAACGTAACAAGTAACAATATACAAACATGATACTAAAAGAATACTAAAAGATGACATGATTTCTCAGCGTATTAAATTGATATGTATATATTACTGTTACACCATAAAATCTAAGAGTGGAATTGATTTGTAATTGTAATTGTAATTGTAACAAGTCATGGTGTTAAACTATAGAAGTTTACATTACAAGTGGAACTCCAGTAGGAGGGGAAAGCTACTGCAACTATATCTATCTTTGCAAGAAGCATAGCAAAACCAGAGCATTTTTTCTTGGTCATAGCCTTAAGAATGAACACTTGCAGAAGAATGGTCATAACTAAAGGTCATCCAACATGTCTTCATCTGGTAATATCATGGTCAACAAAGAATACTTAACACGGAGAGAAATTCTGCCCTTATCAACAACAAGCTTTGCTCCAGACACAACCCAATACCCAGGAGACTCTTGTGGTCCTCTGCTCATCTCACTTGTGTCTACAAATTTCAGAAGCTTCAGAGCTTGCACAGGAACCGGAGGGCCGCCTGGATACACCGCAGAGTTTATATTAACATCCGCCGGCCGCGGTGGAGGCTTCTGAAATGTTGATGTGAAGTGTTGGCTGATTAAAGTGGATATCAGCCCTGACTTGGCTCCCAACTTGGGCGATCCCTCCCACTCCGGATGCTTTACTGCTTTCGCTCCCAACACAGTTGAGAATCTAAGTCTTAAGAACAGTATATTTTTTATGCCGTAATTCTCAACTTGCAACTGTGCTCCGGTTACTATTGAAAGATCCTCCTCAGATTCCACAGGAGCTGTGCACACGTGAGAGAAATTCTTCCATTGAACCTTCTCGTAGAATCTCCTGTCGTAAGACTTCCGCTCAAAGTTATCATTTGGATCATCTTCAAGCTGGAAGATTTTAGGAAGTGATGAAAGGTGTTGCAAATGGATGGCCAACCGATTGCTTTTCTTACCTTCAAGATACAGACGGAGACCAGTTACTGGCCTCTTACCTACATCAACCTGTTATAACATCACAACAATTCCTGGCTTCAGCACAGAGATTATAAATTACTACTATATTTTTTCCAGTGGGCACGTGTTTAGAAGCATTAAATGTATGCTACTAAAATAGAGAATCAACGCCCACAAACTTTAGAATGTCAGTTTAAAAACTGCTGAAAATTGATGAATGTTGAAAATAAAATATATCAAGCATTATAGTTTACACTACATGAAAAAAATAAATATGCATCTTTTGTTTGTAAGACTACGTTCCCCTGCATGGTAACAAAAATAAATTCTAAAAGCTTTTACATACAATATTTAGTCCAACATTTTTCCTTCTTGATATTCAACAAATCCGTCTTGAGTTTGGCTCCTAGAACTTATGGTGCTAATGAAATGGCAGATAGTAGAGCTAAATGTTTGTGTATGGTTTTCCATGAACCAGAGACTACAGAAGAAAATGGGTCACCTAATGCTGTTAGAACTTAGTTCAGTTGTTTTTAATTGTCTATGAATGCTTTAACATGGGTGCATAATTATCAAACAACATGGGTCCATGGTCCACATAACAAGAAAATGTGCAAATACTGATTGATGGCAGTAGAAGCACTCATAATTTCTTAGATTTGGATTTAGCTAAGAAGTTGGGGTGTGAACTGGAATCCATCACTCCAATGACTGTGACAGCAGGAGGTGGTACAAGGTTGGAGGCATCCTATATATGCAAGGGGTTTACTTCGCAATTACAGCAAACCGAGTTTACAGCTGATGTGATAGTGCTTCCTTTGGTGTTTTGTGATTTGACATTGGGTATCCAATGGTTAACTTCACTGGGTCCAGTCCTTTGGGATTTTAGGAAGTTGCAGATGGATTTTTCTATAGATGTCAAAAGATGGGGAGCCAAGTCTTCGAGCATCAAATTGATTAACAACCAAACTTTCACTCATGATGTACAAGGTGCTCAAATGTGTTTTCTATACATGGACAGCCCCACATCACTTTGAGACCCTTACTTGTAATGCTGTTTCATCAAAAAACCTAGCCCATACTATTCAAACAGAAATTCAAGATCTGATTGTTCAGTTTGCTGACATTGTTGAGGATCTGAAACAGTTACCTCCATCTAGACCTGGTTTTGATAGTAAAATTCCTTTACAAGAAGGTTCTGGTCCTTTAATTCTACGTCCTTACGGTTCTCCATAATTCGCAAAGATATAGTGATAATCTAGTTGATGAGTTCCTTGCTAAAGGAATTATTCAATACTGCAACAGCCCGTATGTTTCCCCAGGCAGTTTTGGTTAAAAAAGTCCGTTCATGGTGATTGTGTCAATTGTAGAGGCTAACTCAGCAGACTATGAAAGACAGGTTTCTAATTCCTCTTACTGATGGATGAATTAGGTAGAAGTATGTATTCTAAACCGGATTTGTGGCTGGATACCATCCACTGAGGACGGAAAACAAGACAACTTTAAAACTCATGCCCCAACATTTCAAATATTTGACTGTCATTGAGTTAACCAATGCTCCTGTTTATTCCAAGCATTAAAGAATCATATTATCAGATTTAATCTCTATCCCTAGGTTATTGTCGCCTTTTGGTTATTGTTGTAACTGCCTGACACTATTTGGTTTGGCCTAGTGGACTCAATGGAAAAAAAATTTATCTCTGTTTTCTCCTTCTTTCTATTAGCAATGGTTACCATTCTTAGTTCTGGTTTCCCTGCTTCTAGTTGTGGACATCCTCAGAGTTGTTCTCCCTGAATCCGAATTCCATCACACAAACCAAAAGACTTAAATGTGATTAGTTATGACCCAAAGAGGCACAAGCAATCAATACCTGTGTGGTGTTAACATAGAGCTTTGGACCCATGAAGCTAAACTGTAAAGAAGCAGAACTCCGTTGCTTCCGTTGCGGACCAAGTGGAAGATCACTGAATACAGGCGCCCACTGCCTTGGCAGTTGGAATTCCAAGAATTGGTGGAGCTCTTGAATCGGTGGTTTATCTGCAAGATCCAATATGTAATTAAGCATTCTGAACTAGTAAAGATAATTTATGTGGAACAAACCAAAATTAAGACAAAACATTAAAAAAAAGTGATCCATGAAAATTTAATTTTAAGAGAAAAATTTGAGACATGGGCATTGTAATGATGCATATGAATCACAAACATCTAATCACTATTCTACTAACAAGAATATGCTTTCTTATGTTTCACTAATTGGTATTGCATGTCAATGCCTAAACGCTATTAAGTCCTTGTGAGAGCATCTATGCACTGGTAGGGCGGATATTTTAAAGAATTTATGACAGTAGGTTAATTCAAAGCCAACTGAATTAAAATATAGAATGAAATAGAACTTCAACAAGCAAAGGAATTGAACGCTTCTATTCTATTCTGATGACAAATTATTTTCCTTCACAACCAAGAGAATAAAATGGGCAATTCAAAAAATCATGAGCATTTTTACGAGAATAATTGCAAACTTCTTCACAGTATGGATTATTTATTTCATAAACACAATTGTTTTTACTTGCAACATCATTAATAGCACAAAACTATACTTATTTTAGAATATCACAGATGATCTGTGATGATTTATTATTCGTTTTTATTTTACTATTTGTTTCCTTATTTAATTACGATCTTTATAATCATAGAGATATCTGATTAGAAACAAATTTATTAAAATATGATTTATAGAGATATCATTTCATGTTTATAGGAAGTATTATTTAGATAGAACGTATGTAAGAAAAAAAGCAATTTGCTTACATCGTAAATAAAGGTTTATGGCATGGCTCAAGAATCCACTCCCTGGCACTCCATTCAATAGAGATGTAATTGGAATGAACGACATTGAGATCACATCTGGCTCATGCTGAACAGTTTGTAACCACTCGTTGTGGGACAGGTTTCTGTCATCACTCCCACCCCTCCTCTTGCAAATGCTTACAATATCCTGCAATAAAAAAAGAATAAGTACAATTGCTATGGTAAATATAAATATTTAAAATGTTGTCAAAGTTAAATAATTTAAGCACACCTCCTTATGTGAATAAGAACTCGATGGACTAATATTAGCAAATGTTAGCCTCTGCTCCCTGATTCCAAACTGAAGAGAAGCAAAATTTATTACATACGGTCAAGTTTCAATGGCATACAGTGATATATGAAGATAACAAAATGCTTATTGCCAGAAAATATATATATATAGGTCTGTATCAATGGAAAACAGGATAAAAGATGAGCAATTCGAGATATTAAATAGTACGGATTGCAGATTCACAACCCTACAACTCAAAGTATTCAAAAGACCTCTATACTCTTCCCTGACTTCTTCTCTCAATTAGAATAACCTCCCATCACCCCTTTTATCTCTAAATTCACATGTAAACACTCCCCATTCCCGTCTCCTTTTTCTCATTATACATAGTTTCTATACATTTCAAAGATGATATTATATTAGTCAAGAAAATAATTACAACTTATGAACCATACAACTTACATTATATCAAAGCAAAAATGCAGTACAAGACTCAATGAAATCTCATAATCATTCAATCTTAAGAAACGTATGAATTGTTGTAAGTTTCATATAAGCTAGAGATATGACTAAATTATAGTTTAAATGAAGGTGCAAATCTCACTTTACAATCCGGTTTTATGAAAGTGAATTAGATTTAAAGTTTATTTTTTTAAATGGTATAACCTATCCTAGCAAGGTTTGTTGTTACCCCAATCAAGCCACGATCTAACCAACCACAAATATCTAGTTTTGAGTAAGGTTTAAAGTTCACCAGACAAACCATATTGTGATGTTTTCATAAAATAGCAGGATAAGTACTGATCAGTCCCCACGCACAAAAAAATTGTTCACAAACCTTGTCATTTGGGAAAACTTGATCAGAAGCAATGGTATAGTGGCTATTGGCATCTAGAAACCTCCTATCCGCCATCTCTTTCAATTTTTTCTGAACATCAGCAGGTTGAAGAGTTGATGAGTGTTGCTGCTTCAAATATATTACATCTTTTCCCCCCATTTTCATACCAACAATTATATGAGTGCCAAAGGTATCAATAAACCTGAGAATTGTGAATAGTAACAGTTGGCCAGAGTATCAAACCAAAAATACAGTAGAAAGAAAAACGAGGTAATCCAAATAGAATTAAATAATTTTTAAGACAGCCAACTTATGGTGCTTGTCAACATAATTGAGCCATACAAACAAAGTTTGAACATTTGCACTAAATGAAGAAAGATAATATATCCAAATTACTCCTAATTTGATTAGAAGATTAGAGCGTAGCACCATTTAAGATATTTATATTAAAAATTAAAAGCAAATGAACAACCAGAACAAGAGAACAAATATGCCAAAATAAGCTTTTATCACATAAATTTGGCTTTATAGTAGGCATACATAAACAATGAACTTCCTATTGTTATTTATAAGCCCAAGTCAAAAATTTTCATGAAAAGGACATTGATCAGCGAAGAAAATCTCAAATAAAATTACGTACTCTTGTCAGTTTAACGAAATTGATTCTTTTTAATGAATATTCAGATATGCCACTGCATGATAAGATGGATGTGTTTTTACAATTCACCTCATTTATGCAGCCATTCCCAGAATTTCATCTGGTTATCATACAAGGTTGAAAAAAGAAATGGCAAAATATATAATACTGGAGCATAAATAAAACAAAAGCAATATATCGGAAACATCTACTTCCACATATTATTCATTTATCATTAAATGTCATTCTATCTTTTTGCTATAATGAATCAGCTTAAGGCCCACAGAACCTCAATCATTATGAAGCTAGAAATCTGAAGGCATCCATAGTTCGAAGAGCTGACCAAGATGTCAAAACTAGAACTTAGAGGGTGATCAAAATTTCATTTGACAAGGAAATAGAAATAATTTATCATTTGGTCAAGATTACATTAACAAAACTCAATTCACCTTGCTAAAGCAGGTGGGTCCCACGATGACGGCACAGCTTTCTTAACGTGGTCACAGAGGACCATTTGAGACTTCTCCAATGCAACAGTATAGAGTGTAATTAACACCCCATCAAAAGCAAGGGACTTCGTAAGGGCTGCATCTCTCTGCCAACTACCAGAAAATTCAAACATTGTATTGAAAAGCCCTGATGGAATTTTGCCAGTCAAAGATAAGTCCTGATTGAATTGCTCCGACATCTGAAAACATTTAAAAGTAAACAGCCACTAAACAGGAGATGATGCATTGCTTGAAACTTAAAATGCTGATAAAAAGAAAGTCTTTACCACTGAAATAGAAAATTATAAACAAAAGAAATATTTGTTATGTCCCTTCAAAGATCAAAAGAATTTAGAAACCTACTAAAATATTCATAATTTGGAGATGATTTGGCTACTTAGTGATACACATAACACACTAAGCGGGTAGGGCATGTCATATTCTTTTGGAATAGCTTATAAGGGTTATTTACATATAACCTATCAAGGAAAGACTACCAACAGCAATCAGTCAGACAGATCCTACCAGTTGAGCCAATCCCTCGTTGGCTTTAAACAGAGGGTGTTACTGAAGCCAAGTAACCAGGACACATCATACTGAAAACAAAGTTCATTGTGCATCATGGTTCAAACATGTAACAATAAAGTTTTGACAGTAATGATGACAAACACGTGTTCACTTTGGAAATATGAGACTACACTACGACCTTCATATGCATTCCATCTATCATCTACTAAAAAGTGCATTCCAATGGGTACATCAGGAACAAAACACTTACGTGAAAGGAAATGGAAGAAATGATGCACAACAATACTCGTAATTTATTTCTAAGTAAGAGACAAAATTTTCATCAAACAAATCATGATTTCAGAATTCAATTCACCTCCAGAAGTAAAACAGAAAACTTTACCTGTTGAAAAGACAGAACATCCGACCTGAACCGCGTGCGTTCCCCTTTATCACATTTAATTGATTTGGAAACATTTGGTATTGAAACTCCACCGGGTAGTACCACCTCTCTGACATAATTTTCATCTATCTCAATCAAACGCGAATTTACGGAATCTCCTTTACAATATTTAAGCCTTATATCAGTGGATATATCATAACCACGACCGATGGAACCAATTGCAATCTCAGCAGCTATATGAGCGGGAACTTTAAGTGCCATATCTTAGCATATCATTCCTGTTCACTGAAATGAAACCAAATCCCACACAGTTCAGCACTCTTCTTAAGTAGTTACTAAGATCATTTTAACTCACAAATTAGGAACTTCGCTAACACAAAATAAATCAAGTTACTTTCTAAAACACAGACCATGCATACAAATGCAAACTAAAAATGGTTACTCACGCAACTAAATAGAAAAGAAAAACTCAAGATCCATCTCAAAACCGAGAAAGGAGAAAATTTTTAGGACAGAGTCGTGCAAAACTAGTAAAACATTCACTCCTTAAGCTCGGCCGAAAAAGGAAATTAAAAAGTAAGAATAATATATTTTTTTTGCCGCAATGATTCATGATAGCCGGGTGAACTCTCTGCACAGTGCCCCACAAATAGAAAGCTAGGCTGCAATTCAGAAATTGAATGCCCCACCCGCCCCAGAGCTCAGCATGTACTTAAAGAAACGCATCCTTAGTCAAAACCTGTAATTAAGCCAAATTTGGTGCTTAAACCGTACATAATTACGGTGCAAGAGGAGCTCCTCAAAGTTTCTCTCCAGCCGTGAAAATGGAGGATTTCAAAACAGCGATCAGGCTCAGCAGCGCGTGCCTTGTAGCTGGGATTTCAAAACCCTAAAGTGAAAGTTGGATTCTTGGAATGGTGGATTAGATGTAGAGAGAGAGAGAGAGAGAGAGAGAGACGAAAGCGGAGGAGAGAGAGAGGAATTGAAACCGGAACAGAGGTGGACTAACATTTTAAGTAATTAATAATTAATTTAAAAGTATTGACTATTGAATGAGAAAGAGTGAAAGCAATAATAGCATTCATTGACGATTTTTACAAACTTTACGCCCATTATCTCTCCAAACATTCATTCTACTTTCTCATTCACCACTTTTCGCTGCGAACTATAATTTGCAAATTATTATCTTTGCTGCATATTCAACTATTTTTGAAGGGTAATCATATTTTTTAATGAAACTTCTTTTCACTATTTTGTAGAAAATATTCAACGAAAACTAAATGTATTTAGCATGACGAAAATAAAAAATGCACGGGGCGTTAAAAAAGTGGCAAGAGGTTTGAAGCAGTGACAGTTCTGAACAAATATAGTAAGACCGAAGTTTAATGAATACATTATTAGTACTTTGACCCAAAATATGCAAAGGTATTATGTTGCAGCTGTAAAAGACGGTAATGGATTTTACTGTCAAATGTATTATCACATGTACTGCTACCTCTGCACATTCATTTTATCTAGTCATCTACACATACACATGACATGATATCATATTACCCTCTCTGTCACTCTGTCTCTCTGCTGACCAAAAACATGAGGAATGGGTATGGCAGGATTAGCAGTGAGACTACCCACAAACCAAGATCCATGGATCATGCTACCACTCCATTTCCTCAAACCCCAAAAGCACCAACAACCACCAGCGAGAGTCCGAGGAGGGTGGAAGACGGGAAGGGAGAGATATTCGGAGTGATACTGGGTAGGAGTGCTTCTGTTTCAACCAGTTTTTCTTCTGCATCAGGGGCGTTTGAGGTTACAATGAAAAGGGCATTCTCAATGGGAAGATCATCATCGGTTTCAGAGAGGTACTGCAGGATCCATGACACAGCAATAGCATCGCCGATTGAAGATGATGATGATGATGATGAAATGGAGGAGGGTACAGCAAGATCCAAGGAGGAGAAGGGAGTGAGGATGAAGATTAAGATCCTCAAAGCATGTAAGCGCCTTCTTCGATTCCCATTCTAGTCTTCCATTCCCTTTCACCTCTCTTCACTTCAGACCAGAGTCACATCACTCCTTTGTCAGTTTTTTCTATTTACTTTTTTGTTATACCTTGTCCAGATCTTCAAATTGCAAAACTAGATCTTTTTATCTGTTGTTGTGCGTAAAAGAGTATCAAAATGAAAAAATTTTGAATTTTGGTGTCGTCACTTTTCTTGTTTCATAACCAAGATTCATAGATGGAATCACTATAGCAATCAGATTATTCATTGCCAGAATAATTTAAGTTCGAAGCATCGATATATAATTAAGTCCAGTCCCCTAAAATGTTTTTTCTTCTTCGTTCACTTGTTTCTTTTAACAGTAAATATAACAATCAATAACAATTAATTTATTCTTAACGATAAAACAAATGTTTATAGTTGACTGTAAATAAAACAAAATTAGCGACACTATTTTATTTTTCATATATAGAGTAAAATATGAGAATGAATTGATTATAGAACACTAAAAATGAGTTTGGTCCGAGAGGTTTCAGACACGAGTATTATTACAAGAACAATAATAGGAATTTAATGTGAGACTTTTAACCATCTAAATTGCTTGCTCTCGAGAATAGATAAATTTGTGAGACGATATGATGAATTATACAAGTTTTGGTTAAGATATATATAATGTAACTAAAGGTGATAAATATAATAGAAAGAATTAGTTGATAGAGAATGGAAAAAAAGGTGTAAAAATAAGGAGCGGGAATAGTGGAAGTTTGTGTGTTGTTGAGATTGAAAGGAGAGATATTTGGATTGGATTGGGAAATATAAAATCTGTCACTTTTCACTGCGATGAATGCAATGCATTTGCAATGAAAAAGCCATGGGAGACGACTCGCCAAAAAATAAAGTAAAGTTCCTCTGCAGCTACGCCGGCAAGGTCCTTCCACGACCCTCCGATGGGCTTCTGAGGTACGTGGGAGGCGAGACTCGGGTGGTTTCAGTGCCTCGTGACGTGACATTCGCCGGTACCCGTCCCTTGGATTTGAAGGATTGAATTGAGCTTAATTTGAATTGAATTGAATTGAATAGGAATTGAATAGAATTGAATTGTTTTGCATTGCATTGCATGAATTGATGATTCCAGAGCTGATGAAGAAGGTGGGGAACATGGTGGAGGGGGAGGTGGTGCTCAAGTACCAGCTTGTGCCCGAAGATCTGGACGCGTTGATTTCAGTTAGGACGGAGGAAGATGTGAAGCACATGATCCAGGAGCACGACCGCCACCAAACCGGATTGCTCCGTGCATTCCTGTTTCCGTCTTCAAAGATGCTTTTGGCTGCCTCGGAACCCTATCCATTGGAGCAACGTTACATCGACGCCGTGAATGGAATCCTCCGAACAAGCCCTAAGGCGACGACCAGGGGCTCTGCATGTTCTTCCCCGAAATCAATCTCACCCGAAGCAGGGGATCAGTACTCCCCTCGGTTTTGCAATAATTCGATTTCCATGTCGAGTGCGATGCAGAGAGTGCGAAGCTCTCCCAGCCTCTCAAACATGGATCAGCAAGCTCATTACCACCAGCCTCATCCCCATCACCCTTTTCTCAACTATCCATCTTTCTCTACGACTAGACCGCCCCAAGATCCTCAAATAGCAAGACTTGGTGGAAGGGGTGCCTCCTTCAACTACCATTACTCAAACCCTAGACAACCCCCTAGAGGAGTAGGAGGAGTAGGAGGCTATGGCTACCCTGATGACTCTGCAACTTATGGGAATCCCCTTCCTAATCTCCCCAGAAGTCCCAGAAGAAAATCTATATGGGAGTAGCCCCAACCCCCATCTCTGTACATACATATAAATACCACAACTTTTGTAAATTCGCACACCATATCAATCAAAACCTTTTATTTTCAAAATTCTTATCATAAAAACTACACCTTTAACATATTTTCTCGTTTATTAACTAACTTGCAACCTTTCAAGACTCGACTACGTAAAATGTAGGATGAACATTTTAAATATGTTTGACTTTAAAAAATCTCTTTTTTTTGTTTCCTTCTACACTTTTCCTATCTTATCATAAACTAATCTTCCATCTTTATGCTTTTCAACTAATTTAGCAGTCAGTTTTTTGTTGATAGTTTGTAATTTGTCCCAAGTGCAGATAAGCTGAAGCGAAAAGCAAAAAAATATACTAAATTGTAAGGGCCCGTGAGCACGGAGGCGAGTCAGCATTGAAAAACCTCAACTTTTTGCGACTTCAAAGATGATGGGCGTAGGAAGAACCTGAATCCCGGGGACTTCAACCTGAATGCGCATTATTTAATTCCAAGTAACAACTGTCCAATTCAGGGACCTTCAACTTTCTCGCTCAGCATTTTAAATTGTAGTACGTTGTTGCATCAACATTTTCTATACAATCAAGTAAAGTAAGGCGTACACAAATTAAAATACCTTAACTTTGTTACCACACTTTTAGACCATAGTATCTCGCCTGCTAATACATTAACAACATTTAGAAAGATAACCTAATTAATTATAACGGCATTTTACGTAGATTACTATATTTCTAGGCAACTGGACTTTAAATAATCACTCAATGCCATGTCCTGCCAACTTCATCCAGCTTCATTATCCCGGAGCATATATAAATATTTCCAACAAAGAGCAATGCGACTAGATTAGAAACCAACAACATCGCTCGAAAGAGGAAACTCGTACAATTATGCAATCGAGCCAGAACATAATTGTCTGCGGTAAAACTGGGAAAATAAAATAAAACGAACATAAACCAATAATCCTTATCAAAAAGAAAAAAAATACTAAGAATGCGTTTCATTAAGTACATGCTGAGTTCCTACAAAATCCGTGTCTATTTTTAAAGGAAATACGCACCCACTCACCATTGACAAAAATATCATTTAAGAATTTGGGGGGGAAAATAAAAATACTCTCTGTAGGTAACTACTTTCATTTAGAGTCGGTGAAATCTGCATCGATGACATCACCTTCCGGTCCCTTGCCGGAAGATTCTGAAGGGCCAGCATCGGCACCAGGTGGGGGAGTAGGGCCTCCTGCACCAGCAGCTCCTGGCTGGTTGTAAAGGGACTGACCAAGCTGCATAACTTCCTGATTGAGGGCAGCCATGGCATCCTTAATAGTTTGGGTCGAACCCCCAGAAATTGCTTCTTTAAGCTCCCCTAGTTTTGCTTCAACCTTCTCTTTGACGGGGCCAGGAACCTTGTCTCCAAGCTCTTTCAATTGTTTCTCTGTCTGGTATACCACGGAATCTGCCTGGTTCTTAGTGTCGATAGCGTCCCTCTTCTCTTTGTCTTCCTTTGAAAATTTCTCAGCTTCCTTCACCATTCTCTCCACCTGTATTTCATTCCGCAGACAGCAGTAAGCATTCCCACTTCAAAAGCCCCTCCCATAATCATAAAATTGACGTTTCTTTCGTATAATAATACAAAAAGAAGCAACTGCCAACAAAAACAATAAGCAAAGGCTATACAAGACTGTAAACTATAGTGGATACCTCATCTGAAGGTAAGGTGCTAGCACCAGTAATGGTAATATCTTGCTTCTTCCCCGTGCCCTTGTCAATAGCAGTAACCGAGAGAATGCCATTGGCATCAATATCGAATTTCACCTCAATCTGAGGAACTCCACGAGGTGCAGGAGGGATACCATCCAGCCGGAAGCTACCAAGTGACTTATTGTCCCTAACAAATTCTCTCTCACCCTGAAGGACATTGATCTCTACACTGGTCTGTCCATCAGCAGCGGTAGAGAAAACCTCGGACTTCGATGTGGGAAGAGTGGTGTTTCTAGGGATAATTTTGGTCATCACACCACCTAGAGTTTCCAGACCCAAAGATAATGGAGTGACATCCAACAGCACAATGTCGCTGACGTCTCCAGCCAAAACACCAGCCTAAAAGCACAATTATGGAAAAAATGGTCAACGATAATAGAGACTCTTCAAAGCATAGAGACATTCTCTGTCCCCTCCCCATTCCCTTCAAATTACACAATTCTTCAAAGATTAAAGCTAAATCTCACCTGAACTGCAGCTCCAAGAGCAACCACTTCATCGGGATTGACAGTGACATTCGGGTCCTTGCCAGTCAACTTCTTTACAAGCTCCTGAACGGCTGGAATACGTGTTGATCCACCCACAAGGATAACCTCATCAAGATCCTTAAATGAGAGCTTTGCATCCCTCAACGAGTTTTCAACTGGTGTCCTGAGCCTGAAACACAATTCATACAAGTACAACCATGCTTAGACAGTTTGTTCCGCTTTAGTGAAAACATCAAAAACCTTACGCTTGGCATCCATTAAACTTGAGTGCTTAAGTGAAAAAAGCAAAAATCTTATGTTTATCATTCATTAAAATTCAGAGCAAGTTCAAATCTATCGTTACCTGTCAAGAAGATCTGAACACAATTCCTCGAATTTAGCCCTTGTGATTGTTGTCTCGATATGTTTGGGACCATCTGCTGTAGCAGTAATGAATGGTAAACTGAAAACATAGGCACAATATCTCAGTGGTTTGCTTAATTAGCACAAGATGTCATAAAATGCAATGGGAAAAAGAATACAAGGACGTGTGTAGTAGATGCCCATACGAGAAAGGTAAATACCTAATGTTAGTCTGAGTCAATGATGAGAGTTCCATTTTAGCTTTCTCTGCTGTCTCGGTGAGACGCTGAAGAGCTTGTTTGTCTTTCAAAAGGTCGATGCCTTCATCTCTCTTGAAATTGGAAGCCAGCCAGTCAACAATTCTCTATAGCCAAAGAAGGATGCAACAGAAAAGAGTAAGCAAACCACAATTAACTAAATTTTCTAGAATTCTCAGGATCAGAAAGAAGGGCAAGGCAACCTTATCAAAGTCATCACCACCCAGATGTGTATCCCCAGAAGTAGACAGCACCTCAAACACTCCATCGCCAACCTCAAGCACCGAGACATCAAACGTACCACCTCCGAGGTCAAAGACCAAGATAGTTTCATTGTTTTTCCTTTCGAAACCATAGGCCAAGGATGCAGCAGTTGGTTCGTTGATAATCCTGAGAACCTCCAGACCAGCAATCCTGCCGGCATCCTTGGTAGCAGTCCTTTGCGAGTCATTAAAATAAGCAGGGACGGTAACAACAGCCTTGGTCACTTTATCGTTCAAAAACTTGGAAGCATCGTCCACAAGCTTCCTCAAGACCTAAACAGCGCACATGTAGGTATCAATAACACAGCAACCCAGCAATTAACATCGTGAATGAGAAAATATAAAGAAAAGAAAGAGAAAGGTAACCTGGGCAGAAATTTCCTCGGCAGCGAACTGTTTACCAATGGCGGGACAGTCGAGTTTGACGTTGCCGTTGTCATCTCTGATGACTCTGTAAGAGACCTGCTTGGACTCCTCGTCGACCTCGGACATCTTCCTGCCAATGAACCTCTTGACGGAGAAGAAAGTGTTCTCCGGGTTAACGACGGCCTGACGCTTGGCGATTTGGCCAACGAGTCTATCGCCGCTCTTGGTGTAGGCGACAACGGAGGGGGTGGTTCTTTGACCCTCGGCGTTGGTGATGATGGTGGGCTTGCCCCCTTCCATGGCGGCGACGGCGGAGTTAGTTGTTCCCAAGTCGATGCCGACGACTTTCTCATTGACGACGCGGAGAGGACCTACCCTCCTGGGTCTGCTCTTGACCTTGATGAAGGCCTTGGTATTTAGCCTCTGACCCAAGAATAGGGTTCGGGAACTGGCGAAGGAGGGGGTTCCAAGGCCGTGTATTTGAGCGTTTGAGCAAGCCATGTTTGTTACGGGCGAAACCCTAATCTGATAATTGGGCGGGGAGAGAGAGAGAGAGAGAGAGAGAGATGGGAGCGTGAAAAGGTAAGGGTGAGGTAGGAGAGTCCACGCAAGAAGAAGGGCTGATGAAAAATAAATAAGAAGGAAGGAGGGTTTTGGTT
>Ga0214545_1003066_pt1 | contig 32087 bp, 12 predicted proteins | sample CNSS4metaG_FD_160064 | JGI IMG/M metagenome (GOLD analysis project Ga0214545, IMG submission 160064) | Root nodule microbial communities from cowpea collected in UCLA plant growth center, Los Angeles, California, USA - CNSS4 | ecosystem: Host-associated > Plants > Roots > Nodule | place: USA...
AAAACTTGTAAAAGTAACCGTTAAATTTTAAAAATTTAATAAATAATTAAATTATAAAGGGTAAAGTTGGAATTATGAAATGTGGACACAAAAGAGGGAATCCCCTTTATATATAGTTATAGATATCTATAATAATATATGTAATGATATATAAAATAATATATAAAGAGATACTTTTCTTTATCTATTTCGTTATTTCAATTTTATCCTTAATTATTATTCTAAAATTAATTATTTTATAAATAGTTTATTTTTAATTGATACTCTAAAAATCTCTTTTGTCTTCAATATTTGTTTTAAAAAAATTTCTTATGTACATATTCTATTTTTCTAATCTTATGTTTAACAACTATTTTAAAAATTCATTATAGGTTCTTTATTGAACTGAACCGAACCAAGTCAAATTGAATCGAACCGGAACAGACCGAACCGGACCAAATCGAACCGCACTGAACTGCACTGAACCAAAATGAACAGGACAAGATCGAACTGCACCGAACTAAACCGCACTGAAACCAAACGAACCAGATCAGACCGAACCGAACCGAATTGAACTGAACCGAACCAAATTGAACCAAAATGAACTGGACCAAAACGAATCGAACTGAACCACACTAAACTGACTCTAACCGGACCAGACCAAACCAAACTAAACCGAACCGGACTAGACCAAACTGAATTGAACCGAACTGAACCACACTGAACTGAACCAAGCCGGATCAGACTGAATCGAATCACACTGAATCGGACTGCACTAAATCGAATCAGATCAAACCGAACCGTACTGAACCGAATCGGACCGAACCAAACCAAACTAAACCGAACCAAATTGAACTTAAATACTCTTTAGTTGTGCTGAATTTTAAAACACCTCCAAAAAAAAAGGAGAAAATTTAAAGGAAAATTTAACACTTTCATAATTAATTAATATAGAGCAAAAGCATAGTCGTTTTGTAATGTGCGCAAAAAATGTCATACCCAAAAGTTTGTTCAGCACCAAACCACAATCGTAAGGTCCCTCTTAAACAATTGAAACATAATGTTTTCCCCCAAATTAAATATAGCAAGTGTATAAACAATAACATAAACATACATTTTCAATAAAAAAAATCCAAATGACAAACTTGAATTGGTTTGTATTCACCTTTCACACAAATAACTATTTTGTCAAAGTGGAGAATATAGAGTTCCGAAATTTGTAAAAGCCTAAATATTTAAGAAAAATATTATAAGACGATGAAAATAAATGTAAATGGGAGTAGTGAAGCATTGAGTATAAAAAAATGAGAAGAAAGCAAAAGACATATAAGAGAAGGATAAAATGTTAGTTAGAATTAAGGTTCAAAAAAAGACATATCAGTGGAGTGGATGTGAGATGTTAGAATTGCAGTCAAGGTGGTAAGGTGGGACGACGAGAGCAAGACGACATGACCTTATATAGTAGTGCTGAAGATGAAAAGTTCACGATCATTGTCTCAACGGTGGTAATTGAACTAAAAAAGTAGAGCGCACAGTGTTTAGGATAAGAGGCCATTGAGGAAGAATGAGAAAATAAAATACATAATTCAATTAGTGATTAGTTAACCCGTAGAAGTTCAGTTTTTTAAAAATAAAAGGTAAACCAATACTGTTTAATTTTTATTATTTTTTTCTTACTTTAATATTAAATTTTTATTAAAAATAGTTTTGTTTTTGTTTTTTACTTTCATATAATACAGGTAATTATAATTAAGTTTAGCTAGATTAATTTTGTTCATCTATAACAATAACCCTTTTATGTCTATATTTCATTATTCTAATTTTACCCTTAATTATTTTTTAAAAACTAATTATTTTATAAATAGTTTACTTTTAACCGTTGGTCTAAAAATCTCTTTTGTCTTCAATAGTTGTTTTAAATACCTCTCTTATGTACATATTTTATTTTTCTAATTTTACGTTTAACAACTATTTTAAAAATTCATTATATATTCTTTATTGAACTAAGCCGAATCGAATTAAATTGAATCGAACCAGACCAAATCGAAATGAACCAAACTAAACCGGATCGGACCAAACTGAATCGCACTAAACCAAATTGAACCGCTCTAAAATGAATTGAACCGAACCGAACCACACTGAACCAAAACGAACCAAACCAAACCAAATCAAATCAAACCAAACTGAACCTCCTCAAACCAAACTGAACCGAAATGAACCACACCAGACTGAACCGAACCAAACTGAACCGAACTGAACCGCATTAAACCAAAACGAACCAGACCAGACCAAACCGAACTTAACCAAATCAAACCGCACTGAACCAAATCGAACCGGACCAGACTGAATCAAATTGCACTGAATCGGACCGTGCTAAACCAAACCAAATCAGACCGGACCGAACTGAATTGAACCGGAACAAACCAAACCAAATCGAACTGAACTTAAATATTCTTTAGTTGTGCTGAATTTTAAAACACCTCCAAAAAAGAGGAGAAAATTTAAAGGAAAAGTTAACACTTTCATAATTAATTAATATATAGCAAAAGCAGAGTCGTTTTGTAATGTGCGCAAAAAATGTCATACCCAAAAGTTTGTTCAGCACCAACACCACAATCGTAAGGTCCCTCTTAAACAATTGAAACATAATGTTTTTTCCCAAATTAAATATAGCAAGTGTATAAACAATAACATAAACAAATTATACATTTTCAATAAAAAAAAATCCAAATGACAAGCTTGAATTGGTTTGTATTCACATTTCACACAAATAACTATTTTGTCAAAGTGGAGAATATAGAGTTCCGAAATTTGTAAAAGCCTAAATATTTAAGAAAAATATTATAAGACAATGAAAAAAATGTAAATGGGAGTAGTGAAGCATTGAGTATAAAAAAATGAGAAGAAAACAAAAGACATATAAGAGAATGATAAAATGTTAGTTAGGGTTAAGGTTCAAAAAAAGACATACTAGTGGAGTGGGATGTGAGATGTTAGAATTGTAGTGAAGGTGGTAAGGTGGGACGACGAGAGTAAGACAACATGACCTTATATAGTAGTGACGGAGATGAGAAACTCACGATCATTGTCTCAATGGTGATGATTGAACTAAAAAAGTAGTGTGCGCGGTGTTTAGGATAAGAGGTCATTGAAGAAGAATGAGAAAATAAAATACATAATTCAATTAGTGATTAGTTAACAGGTAGAAGTTCGATTTTTTAAAAATAAACGGTAAAACAATACTATTTAATTTTTATTAATTTTTTTCCATTTTAATATTTAATTTTTATTAAAAATAGTTTTTTTTTTGTTACTTTAATACAATACGGATAATTATAGTTAAGTTTAGTTAGATTAATTTTGTTGATCCCTAAAAGATAAAATAATTTAAGAAAAATATTATAAGACGATGAATAAAAAATTGAAATGGAAGTAATGAAAGATTGAGTATAAAAAAAATGAGATGAATGCAAAAGACATATAAAAGAAGGATAAAATGTTAGCTAGAATTAAAGTTCAAAAAAAGACATACCAGTGGAGTGGGATGTGAGATGTTAGAATTGCAGTGAAGGTTGTAAGATGGGACGACGAGAGCAAGGCGACATGGCCTTATATAATAGTGACAGGGATGAGAAACTCACCATCATTGTCTTAATGGTGGTGATTGAATTAAAAAAGGAGTGTGCATAGTGTTTAGGCTAAAAGGCCATTGAAGAAGAATGAGAAAATAAAATACATAATTCAATTAGTGAGCAGTTAATAGGTAAAAGTTCAGTTTTTTTAAAAATAAACGGTAAAACAATACTGTTTAATTTTTATTAATTTTTTTTCATTTTAATATTTATTTTTTATTAAAAATAGTTTTTTTTTTACTTTAATACAATACAGATAATTACGTTAGATTCATTTTGTTGATTCCTAAAAGATAAAATAATTTTATAAAAATGACGTATTCTTAAATATAAAGAGAAAATAGAATAAACAAAAAATCATAACAAAAACATAACGTACAACTAAAGGAAGATATCAAAAATATTTATGAGACTTATTGTTATTATATTGGTCAAGTCAATTTTATCAATATTTTTTTTACAAAACAATTAAAGCTTCCTTTGAATATCTTTTATTTATTTTTTAATTCCTTTATTATTTTTTAGTGTTTTATTACTTTTCGTTTTATTTCAAGAGGTCCAAATTGAACCTTTTACAATCTTGATTTATCTTAATAATTCCTTTTAAGGTTACATTTTTATATGATTAAGTGTACACATAATTTCATGCTATAATAAAGTTATCAAGTCTACTACGAGAAAGATATTAATCTATCTCAAATGTTAAATTTTGTCTAAAATAACTACAAATCTCTTCTACAGTGGCAAAATATTAAGAGTAAAGATCCAAAATTTATAAACCATTTTGAAAATTTCATTTAATAAACAACAACTAGATAATCAAATCAAAGAGATGAAGAAGCACATGACAATTTTTTTTTCCAGCAAGCACGTGACAATGTAAATGCAATAAGTATGAAGAAAGGAAATCTCTAATACATTTAAAGGTTAATCAACAAGTAATTATAAAATATTTACAATAAGAATTAAAAAATACATTTTGTGTTGTATTAAAATAATGTTAACATATGACTGATTGTGTTTATTCTTTATATATTGTTATAGATGAATGAAAAAGACTTTTTCTTTTGCGCTCCTATGATTTCTAACAACAGTCACATGTTTCAAAACAACCTTCTACCATTCCTAAAGGGACTTCAATATTACCTATTCAACAAGATTTTTGGAACAAACTTTATGAAGTTCTAAGAACATGATTTCAAAAATAGGGTTTTTGGAAGAAAATTTTTGAAATAAAATTTCTAAAGCATATGAAATACATTTTGTAAAGAGCTTTCTAGACCAGAATTTTCAAAATAAGCTTTCCAGAATATATGAAATGCTTTTTTGTATGAACTTTTCGGAACAAACTTTTCAAAACATATAAGATGCAGTATGAAATAGGATTTCAAGAACAAGATTTCCGAAACAAATTATTCAGAACGAGTTTTCTTGAACAACTTTTCATACATTATCATTGGTTTACACTCTCTTTTATTGCTTCCTCTAAAAAGGATTGCAACAACAATGGAGAACATAGGTGTAGTGACAATGGTGACGGATGCGGAGGTTCGGTAGCCGCAATGACATGGTTCAACGATAAAAGATATTTTAATATTTTTGCTTTTAGCATAAGAGTTAAACTTAACTCAAATTTCTATAAAATATTAAAAAATACGAACACACAGGCATAATAACGCATGTGTTTTTGCTACAACAACAAAAATCATTACAAATCCATACTCGCTACAACAACAATATTTGTGTTTATCAAAATATATGCATCAATGAGGTTATTAGTATTTCTTCAATATTTGTATATCATTACATATACATTTAATGTCTTATTAGTAAATAACAATATTCAATGAAATACTTTCATCACGTCATTTTACATATGATGAGACTTATTATTTTTTCACATAAAAGAAAATAAATTGTGTTTGAAAAATAATAAATTTGACATTAATAATATTATTATTTATCCCATTATTTAAATTTCTAGAACTATACTCTATTTGACAAGTCTTTATTTGTAGCATTTGCATTATCATTGAATTACTTATTAACCAGAAGAGATTGTAAATCTCTTCACAATTTGATTAATTATCTTTTTCACTTGTTTTAGAGATCATTCTACCTCCTTTTCTCTTTTTATTTTGTAATTGTGCTTCACACCACCCAAATATCCATGAAGCAACTCATAAACATAAATGATAAATCTTCATCACTCTAACTAACACATCAAAAACTTGTTCACCTCTAACAGAAAAAGTTATTGGAACAAATAACACTCTTATTCAGTACATTCTAGTTTCCTATAACATTCTACCGCACATGTTTCCTGTAGAGATTTTCAGAACCCTTGTCCAACGTTAAACCCTCTTCAATTAAACACCAAATAAAACCAAATCAATTAAAATTATTATAATTAAGGATTGATATTCATACATGCAATAATTGTTATAATGGATTGATATTCATGCACATCGAGTTTTGAATTTGAATGTTTTGGCTAACTCGTGTAGGCTTGACTTATTCTGAAATGATGGAAATTTAAGTATGAGTCTAAGTTTTATATTAGGTAAAAATGAGAAAGTCAAACACTATATAAAAATAAAGATTCATAAATTCATTGTCAGATTTTTGGTTGAGAGTGGTGTCAATTTCTTATATGGTTGGGCTCAGGTCTCATTGGTGTTTGTTCTCCCTAGTGATATTCCTCCTTAAAAACCAAAGTGGTATTAGAACCAATGGTTAAAACCAGCTCAGACGAGTGCAGTATGATTCTTATATCGAAAGTCTTCTTGACAAGGGTTCTTTCCTTTTAGGTGGATACCTAAATGCCAAATATTCCTAATAATCTATCTTCGGGAAAATACGATGATTATTTTGCCATTTGAGGTGTTAATTTTCCCACTAAAACATCGCCTGTTTCGACCCACGATCCGAAAATCACAATTTTGTTTTTGTCTAAATTTTGGAGTAATTTGGCTTCTAGATGTGGAATTTTATTATTGAATCTTTCACAACCATAGCTTTAAAAGGACTCACCCTTAAGGGGGAGAGTGAGAGTGTTGGAAATCTAAGTGTGAGTCTAAATCTCACATTGGGTATAAATGAGAAGGTGAAACACTATATAAGAATAAAGACTCATAAACCCAACTCATTGTCTTAAGTTTCTTGGGTTGAAAGTGGTGTCAATTCTTTATGTGGTTGGGCTCGGATTTCATTGGTGTTTGTTCTCTCCCGTAATATCCCTTAAAAAACCTAACATGAAATATGTTCAAGAATTTATTTTGTTGCTTATATGCTTTGGGTATTGAATTTGTGACAGGTATTCTGAATTTAATGGGTTTACTTAAGAAAACGAGTTTTATGACAATGCGAGGAAGAAGATGAAAGGAACATTGTTGTTTGTAACAACCACAAGAGGAAAATGGTGGGTCAGGCCCAACGTTTGAGTTGGAGTCGAGAATGTTCTCTTAACAATTGTGTTAGGTTTATAGACAGGTAAGTTTGGGAATTGGATCTAACGAGGTAAGTGGTTTGTAATTTGAAATCAGTTGTCGTGTGGTTCCTTCTTGAGTGGCATGTGTGTTATGTTATGATGTGACTCACACCTTAATGCTTTTATTTAGATGGCGTTGCCTACAAGCTATTCATCGTGTTATTTTGGACATCAATAAATTATATGAAAAATCAAAATAAAAACACTTTTTTCATGCACATATTATTAAGGATATTTTTATTGAAAAATGAAAATAATTTTGAACTAATTTAGTATATTACTTTTATAAGTGTGTAAATTTAGTAATTTTTATTTAATTTTATTAATCAAATTTATTTGACATTTTGTATATCAAACGGTAAAAACTTAAATATTAATATAAAATATTTTTAAAATGTTAAATAAATATAATAGTGAAAAAAAATTAATATATTTCAAAAACTAGAAAATGAAATTAAATAAATTAAAAATAGACTAATTTCAATTTTTATTCAAAATAAAAATAAAAATATATTTATTGTTAAAAGAAATAAAAAAATAAAGTAAGTGTTAATTTATTTGCGTGGTTATATTCGTTTCTTTTATTTTTTGTGTGTGGTATTTTAACACTACCAAATAGATATAATTATGAATTTATTTTTTTATATTTTCAAATATTTAGGTTATTATTATTTCCGGAATATCTATTTTTGTCAAATTGTTTTCCAAATTATATATTTTAATCTCATAATAAATCTCCACTATCTTTGTGCGTATACTCTTCATTTTTTTAATTTTAAAAAATAATGCCGCTTATACTTTTCTATTTGTTTATTTGAATAATTAATCGTATTTTTCGTATAGTTTTAATTTTTTAAATTTATATCTTTGGTAAATGAAAAAATCAACACTATGTACACACACGAAGTTCTGTTCAATCCTTTTAATGAAATAAATAAGGGCCCTATCTGACGTTTTCTTCTCTTTGAAAAATAAACATTTTCCTTACAAATGGAGAAAAATATTTTAATATTTTACTATATTAAAATACACTTGTTGAAAACCAAGAACTTTATTTGCAAGTAATATTTTGAGAGATAAAACATATAACTTTAAAATTACATTCACTCGAATTATAATAAGTGTTTTATAATATATGTATATATTATGATTAGATTTATACAATACTTATATTAATACAGTTAAAAGTCTTTAGTTGAGTGTGTTGCTTCGTATGATATTAATAGATTAATCATTTAACTTAACTTACTCATATATGAATGAAGAATAATTTGATGAACACGAATAAAGAATACTTTGTGATGAACATGGGTTATTCTAAATAGAATGAAAATGGGGTTTGGATTACATTTATTAACATAATATGAGGTTGTTGGTTTTCAGCATTTATGAGTTTAAAAAATAAAGTTTATATTAAATAATAACGTATAGAAGGTAACAGGGAGAAGGTAAAGTTATTCGAAGAAAACTTTGATATGGGTAAGATTCTTGATAGGTTAATTTTATGGTTATACTTTAATTTTTAGGTGTGTACTCTAAAAGTTGTGTGAAAGCTTCCGTAGTTTTGGAAGTTATGTTTTCTTCGAGAATAAGTTACTTTAAGCAATGTAAGTCATCTTAAACTTTCTAGAATCAGGAATGATGATCACAATCTTAGTTTAAATTGATGATGTTAATGATAAAAAACACATACTAATTAAATTGATTGTATTATGGTCATTGATATTGTTTTAGATATTTTGAAATCAAAATCAAGATGTCTATGTAAAAATTGTGATAGGTTAATTTAGATAGTGTATTATGGTGATTAAAACTAAGTTAATAGGTTGAGATTTATGATATAATTGTTTTAAAAGTTGTGGTAGTATGTTTTCAAGGACTATGTTTTATTGTGATATATATTTCAATATATTTGGGTTGGTTGTTTGAGTGAGACTTAAGTGATAATATTAAATACATGAACATGGTTAATTGTATGATGGTCATTCGATAATATTATATTTTTTTCTTAAGTTATGATTTGCGTTTGAATGAAATAAATATTGAAATATTATTTCTTCTTTATAATTTGTATTATTCAAATAATATATAATTCCTTAAACTGCAAATATTTAGGATGTTTTCGCTTATGAATGTGAAAAAAATGATTTGAGTGAAATGAATAGAATGTGTTTGAATAGATTAGAGAGTGAAACTTTCATTGTTCACTTAAATACTTTGTTTGGATCCTATAACAGATATACAAGGAACTACAATTTATTAAAAAAGTTCAAATTTCAAGATAAACAAATGCTAATAGATGTAATTTTAGTTTTAAAACTTTATTTTCATAAATACAAAAATTTGCAACGAAATGGAACATATAAATATATAAACAAATTGATTATCTATAACAATATACAAAGAGGATTCTCCTTTTTGTGTCCACATTTTAAAATACCCATTTTACCCTTTAAATATAATAATTTATTAAATTTTTAAAAATTGACCGTTGCTTTTACAAGATTTTTATAAAATCAGATGTCTCTACTTCTTTTCTTCGTATTTATTTATTAATGATTATTCCTTCATCTGTTATCATATATTTCACTTTATTTTTAATAAATGTAATTGTGATTTATATATTAATTTAATAAGATTACAATATTATCACCTACTAATATAATAACATGCATATTTAAAAAATGCATACACACATGTGCGGAAGCGCCTGTGTTTATGCTAATATATATATAAAATAATTGATTCGTTTTATTTTAAATATATATGTAATAATTATATATTAATTATATGTATATTATATATATATATATATATATTATAATTATATATAATTATTTATTATTTTTCAATTATAATAATAATAATTATTAATATTAAATTTAATTAAATTTATTAAAAATAAATTAAGTTTTATTAATCACATCATATCTAAATTTGTTTATGTACATCTACTTAAATTGCACTATCTTTCTCTTAATCTTAACAATTCTATTTACACCTACAAATCGACTTACATCAACACAGGCTCACTCGCCCGAATCGACACCCCAATCTAAACACAACATAAGAGATTCGGAGGTGAACGAGAGTAAAGTTTGTTAGTAATAAATTAAAAAATAAGTTCAATTGAAAGAAAACTAAGATTACTAAATTGTCTTTGACACTGAAAGTAATCTAAAATTATATTTATATGAGTTGGATTTATTTTATAAAAAATATTTAAATGAATAAATTAAAAAAAACTTTTTAATAAAATAATAATAAGAATACACTATATTGACTTCTTCAACATTTTTTTTGATAAACAATTTAGAAATTTAGAGTATTAATTATTGTTCTAAGCATAAGTTTAAAAGCCTAATTTTTATATTATTATCATAATTATGCAATATTATTGGTAAATTATGGTGAATTAAAAAAAATGAATAAATGATATAATAATATTTTTTGTCAAATCACCTTAAAATCATATCATACGAAGAGAGATATGAAAATAAGAAAATCTTTTTATTTCTTCATTTTTTTTTCTCTCTCAACTTCTTACAATTGAACACGAACTTATTTTCAAATCATGTCTCTATAATCTCTTTAAACAATAAATTCCTTCAAGTTATTACAACATTAATAATTAGCAGATTATAAGTTTTTGTTGTGCTTTTTTATTTTTTATATAAACTTTTAGAGAAGAAAACATTTTTGTTTCACTAATATATTTTTTATTGCTGATAAAAAAAATTCAAACACGAACTAATAATTTCTCAAATATGTTAGAGTTTATAGTTGGAGAAGGAAGAATAAGTGTGAAATCCTTCTCCCATAAAAAGAAATTAGACAATTAAAAATTAACAAGATTCTTGTATTTTTATTTATATAAATACATATTTTATGCAAAGAATTTGCATGGCCCCATGGAGTGAAAGTAAATATACGAAATTGCACTACGATAGTGTACGCGTATAAACTCATATGTATAAATTTGGTACAATTATATTGTATGGGTAGCATGTGCAATCTTACCGTGGTGCTGCCTAACCTTAAAACTCAAAACATTTTCGTGTTGCGTAATTTCCAAACCTCACAAAAATGCCTTAGCACGAATCTGTGTTTTCGATTGGGTTGTCCTGTGACGGGACACAATGAACATGCTAGAACACTATGGATCTACTCACCTTACTATACTTCATTTTTTTTCTTCTAATTTTATAATCATTCGACCAATTTTTTTTAGACTAACAAAAACTATAAAATACAATATGTACAAAAATAATAAAAATTGAAACTGAATCTTAAACACCCACTTATTCAAAACTAAACAAAATACCACAATTAAAATTTAAAAACAAAAAAATATCAAATAGTTTTATTTAAAATATTAAAAAAAGTGTAAATGGATTAGCATTACGAATAGCACACTCAAGAAACCCAAACCAAACGATGATGGAGCATTGCGTATTTGAGTACAGATTCTTGAATTAAATTTTGAATGCTTAATACACACAACACTTGCATTATTGGAGGATTTTTGAAAATAGTAGCCATGTAAAAAGCATTGCAACACAAAGGAGATATTTTATTCTCCAAACTTATCTTAAATGCAAAAATGACTAAGTCTTATGTCGTATCCCACACGTCCCTTTCTTCAAAAGAAACTCGTTTATTTTTATCTCAATGAAAAGAAAAAATCTGTTATAATTATTCAGATCCCTAACTTCTCCGTGTGATATACGTGTGTAAGTCACAGTATTACGTGCATGCTATCCCTTCAAAATACGATTTAAAGAGGCCACGCACACAAGTTTCAGTTTTCAGGAAGAAAATGTATACATTGTTTTTTTATGATCCTTCTTTGTTTGGGTTTGTGACAACACTATCATTTGTTTTTTCAGTTGATGTTTTTCTCCGATGAAAGATTTCCGTTAGCCTGAAAAATATATGGAAACCGTCCTTTTCAATTGTTTATGGAATGGAACTATATATTGCTGTGATCTCGATTTTATTTTCTTTTCTTGTTGGGTTCCTTGGCAGAAGAACACGTAGCGTTGTTGGGGCATGCTGAAAAAGATTTTGAGAGAGGAAAAAAAAAGGTGGTTTTTAAATAAAAGAAAAAGTTATGAAAACTAGCAAAAACACGTGTCGTTCCTCGCATAAAGTATACACAATCTTATGACTTTTATGAGTAATTGATAAAAAAAAACAATTTAATATATATATATATATATATACTATTTATAAAAAAATTATCCAATTAAAATATGACATCAAAATGTGTATTTTCCCTTTTTATATAATGATATAAATAAAAATGGGGTTAAATATGTTCTTCGTCCCTTAACTTTCAGTGAATTTTGGAATTAGTCCATTTTAAAACTTTGAACCAATTTAGTCTTCCATCTTTTGAAATACGTGGATTTAGTCCTTTTAATCAAATTTTGTTAAGTTTATTTGACATTTCAAGCGCATTTCACAGTAATAGTTGACTTAACATTAAAGCAAAAATGTGTCAAGCAATATAAACAACTCAAATACAATCCTAAAATGCATACGAAACATCAAATAAACCTAACAAAATTTGATTCAAAGGATTAAATCCACGTATTCCGGAAGATGAAGGACTAAATTGGTCCAAAGTTTTAAAATGGACTAATTCCAAAATTCACTGAAAGTTAAGGGACCAAAAACATATTTAACCCATAAAAATGTTTATATGGTTAAACGAGTATACTCCTATTATTTTAATTTCCTTGATTTAAAAAATACGTTAGTTTAAATATGATTTATTAACAATTATAGAAATACCTTCCTTTTAATTTGCTTGATATTCCTACTCTAGCTATATACTCTTGTAAATTTTTGTACACACCTTTAAATTTGTATCAAACAAGTGATTTAGCAATTTGAGCCGAATTTTCCATGACTAGTTCAATGTTTGATAAAAGTAAAGAAAATAATAGAAATTGAAATTTTGATTTCATTAGAAACACGTCTTAAAAAAAAAATCAATAGAAGAAAGTTCTTCGTATAAAATAAATAATATATTACTTAAGTGACTTGTGAGTCTTTATTGAAAACAAAAAAATATTTAACTGAGTAAGCGTAAAAGTATTTTTTTCATTAAATCAAACGAAAATTTTGGTTTTTAGTTTATCGATGAATTTTAAAAAATTTAATTATCGATAAATTATATTAGTCAAAGAGAAAAATGTAATATCATTAGATTTTAACTATGAAAAATCCGTTACTAATAACAATTTTAGATTATTTATAGATTTGACCGATTGAATTTATCGATAAATATTTTCATAATTAATTAAGTTACAATTCATTTTGACGGATTTATTTTTATTAATAAGTCTTGTCAATAAATATAATTTTATTAAAAAAAATTGTTTTTATCGATAAAATTTCGTCAAGTAATTTATTTATTTTTAGTTCCATATGCAAAGATCGATGACAAAATTATATCGATCATCTTTCTTACCGGTATTAAGTTAGGGATTAAATAATATATTTAAATTCTAATAACTTAGACAACTTCGTGTAAATGAAAATATCAAATAATAATAAGGTATTTTATTATTTATTTGAGATGAGAATATAGTGATACTTAATAGATGTCGATGGAGTCACCTTATTACATAAGAGTTGTAAAAAATAATTTTCAATACACAGAAAATATAATTATTTAGTATTTGAGCTCAAACTTAACAAAAATTGTGTATTTTTAAATGTTTAAATTATCGTTTAATATCTTTAGTAGACAAACGATATATCTGATTATCAATTTAATTATTGAATATAAATTGTTTTGAATAATTAATTTGTCTTTTATATATTTACATTTTGTGTTTTGTTGCAAGTATTGACATCAGATTCCAAACATATAAGAAGAAGTTATTTAGATAGACTTTAAATTATATATGTATATTTTCCCATGGAAACAAAGTTGTGTAGATATTTAGTTCTAAGATATTTTCTCTTACAACAGATAATTTGAAAACCTTATATTATTTATCGTTTGATTAATTTAAGAAAAAAACTAACCTAACCCCGTTTCCTAGCATCGATTACTTGTCTATTTGTATTTTTGTCGATTTGTATTTTATTAGTGTTCTATTTAGACTCTGAGAGTATATTTTAACAATTTTTGTTTGCACAAGTTTCACCAATGAAATACATACATATATATTATAAAAATTAATTTGATAGTACAAATATTAAAAACTTAAGAAAATATATTTATGATATATTTTAAAAGTATAAATAAATATAATGAATTAAATAATGGTTAGATATCACACACTCACTATATATCACTACTTTCAAGATATTTCATAGTTAGTAATATATTTTATGATTGTAAAAGTTCTTTCCCACTAATGAAAACGTCTTATTCTAATCACTTTCCGAAAGGGATTTTCATGGAATCCAAATACAAGGAATCGTACAGACACTGAGGAATTGGATTTTATCATATCTTTAACCTAATGTTTCAATTCAATCTCATCCCATACGTCATGAACTCGTGCATTTTCCTTTTCTTTCTCACTAAAGTTTTGTGTTTCTGTTTTTCGACATAAAGCAAGATCCATGATTCACAATATATTATGTGGGTTTGGTCATGGAAGTTATGAGAAAGTAGAAAACACCAAAGTAATTTGGTAACACAGAGAGTTTGGATAAGGATCAGAGATGAGGAACATTCTGTTTGGTCAACCATGGATTCAATAACTTTTTATACAAAAAAAAAAAAAGTTATGTTTTTTGCGCAAGCTAAAAGGTGTTTCAAAGATTTTTTATTTTTTTTCTTTCGATGACTTGTCACGTTATTATTAGATTTTGTTAATATGATGATGTATATGTTGACTACGTCTCTATGAACATGAAAAAATCTCTCTAAAAAGTTATATAATAAACAAAAAAATGAAAAATCTCTTTTAGAAAACTCTAAAAAGTAGAAAGTTAAACATAACGACCACACGTAGATCACGGTTATTCAAAACTTCCACAGAAACCAAGACTTTTCCAAATTTTCACGCTGCATCCAAAAATTGGTTCTAGAAATTCTTACTTTTGACATTATCACTGTTAATATGATGTCGTCAATTTGAATTTAAACTGAAGTGTTTTCTCAGTTTGAGTGAAAGTCAAACGATATTAAATCAACCTTCTAGTTCAACATTTATGTCAAAACTATAAATAAAAAAGTTGTAGAAAGAGATGATATTGACAGTAAATTATATAAACGTTATATTATTTACACAATATATTTTAATCAAAATTATTTTATGTATCTCTATCTCAAATAAATTAATTATTTTATTTCATCCTTCTCTGTTGTATAATTTCTCACGCGAAAATTGTGTGATATAATTTTTCATTGCAGAATTATCTTCATTATATAGTCCAAAAAACAATTATGTTTAAAACAGAAACTCAACGACTTCAACGGGTATTTTATTTGTGACGACGCTTACGTTTATCATTGTAATCCAAGCTTTTAATTCAAAACTTAATGAATGTTATATCAATCTTAAAACGTTTGGATTATACAGGTTTGTTTAAGATTTTGATATTAAAATTATTTTTTTCAAAATAATGTTCTAAAAAATTGGTTAATAAACTAATTTAGTATATTTTAAAAATATAAAAAATAACACTTAAGAAAAATATTGCGTTAAATATATTTTTGAAAATTATTTTATGTTGGTAAAAGTTTCCGTATTTTAAATTATAATTATTAAATATAGTTTATTCTCGGAAGTGATTTTAAGTTATTTAAAATAAATATAAAAAGTGTTTTTCTTAAAAAAATTACAATCAAAGAGAATAAAAACTACTTTTATCCAATGATTTAAGTCTCATGGCTCACATAGATAACACAAATCGTACATACCTAAGAATAAAACAATCTTTGGAACGTTGATTTTGAAATTTACAAAGTTATTTAAGTCACATAAATAAGGTTACCTTTGACTGAGATGATTTTGAAATAATGAGTAGATCACCATTTGTCACATTATTAGTGTGTCCAATGTGTCTAATTTCAGAATTAAAAATAACAATTTTGCAAAATAAAAAAAATGAAATTTGCTAGTTTTTAGAAAATGAAAATATGAAATGTGCCCCTATTTTTTAAGACTAAAAGTATAATTTTATTTACACAGTATATCTGTAAATAAAAATTCTCAATATTATAACATTGAGAAAAAAGTTACCAACGTTGTCTATTTTCTAGCGATTCAAAAAACATTTTATACAGTTAAGGAATAAAGGTAACATTATCCCTGAAATGAAGAATTAAAAATATATTTAAATTCTTATAAGATTTTTAAAAGTTATATCAAATATACGTGACTGTTCTTCATTATATCATCAATGTCACTAATATTGTATAATTTCATACACTAAAAGCAACATTTCTTATAATCAGTAAACTAACTTTGAATAAAATTTAAACTATAAAAAATAATCTCCTAATTTAAAAGACAGCAAACATATTTAAAATATAGTTTTATCATATAACATATTTTTAAACACTTGTTCACGTTAGTCTAACATTTTAAAAAAATAATCATACCATACCTTATAAATTACTTATATATAAATAAAAAAATGAATGTAATTCTAGTATAAAAAAATAACCTTTTTTACTAAAATAAAATTGAAATTACGGTTTAATGAATAAATTTTCCTTAGGATTACTAGGAATGAAACAAACCGTTTATTATTTAGATCTGTTTCGATTTTGATAAAAAAAAAATGACATCGATTAAATATGAATATGGATAATATTAAATTTTTTAAATTGAATATATATTTGTTTTTATCCTCACATTCATTTTTATTTCAAATTACTAAAATATATATTTTTTATTAGTTAATTTAAAAAAATTATATTAATTATTTATTCTTAATTTATTATAGAACATCATTTAATTATTTTTATTTTTTTATAATTATTTGATTTTGATGCAATCCTATTTATCATTCTTTTTAATATTTATATAATTGAAAAAAAATGTATAATTTTAACATTGATCACCTGTTTATATCATATTTCATCCACGGTAACTTTTATTTATACAAAGAATTGTTTAACTAATATTTAAAAAGGTAAAAAAAAAGTATGAATGAGGAAAAGACAAAAATTCCATATCCACCTAATATAAAAATAAAAATACTTTTTTACATAAAAAAATAACGATGAAGTAATAAACCCATGGTAATTCCCTAGCCATTAGTATCGTAATAAAGTAATTAAATTATTGTATTAAGTATTTGTATGGTCGAAGATAGTGTAACATTGTATCTAGAACACAACCTTCTCGGAGGCTTTTGCGTGGCTTTAATTGTCTTCGTGTGTGACGGCTACACTTCGATTTTTTCATATTTGGCGCGCTTGACTTAACTGCTCTCTACAGTTACTCCCCAACATTAATTCACTCACCACCTTAAACTCTTTTTTTCAATTACACAAAATTATTATTTTTATTATTATTGTAACCATCATAGTTTTTAACATATAAAACACAACTGTTCTGTTAAAACTTACTCACAAAATTGACTTATTTCTTATTTTTAATAAACTGATATACTCAATCAGTTAATATTATTAATTAGTTATATTTAAATATTGTTTGTTTAATTAGTATTTAATGATCCTTTCACCATTTTGTCATAAAAAAAAATCTCATAAATTATTCTTTACTTCAATTATTGAAAGATATAAAACGTCAGTTTTAACGTATAATTTAAGATAGAGCTGGTCAGCAAGTTTAGGCCAAAATGGCTTTGTCTAGCTCCTGTTAGTTATATACCTTTCACATGTAAGCAATTTTCTTTATTGTCAAAATTAGACTACACTTTTTTTTTTTTTTTTTTTTTTATATATACGAGGAAGATAAAACAAAGCATAGATAGCACAGAGGAAAACAAACTAAAATAAAGTAACAATGAATTCACTAGTTAGATTAATTCAATCAAACAATTCATTTAATTTTTTAATTAGAGGTTTACCATTAAACTCTTGCACATTTTGATATCTACGTAAAAAAGCTATTCCTCCATTCCCTAAGAAAAGTTTTATTAACTAACGAATGCACCCAGGTTTTCACCTAAACATCCGTGCAAGAACATAAAAAAAATACTAAAAAAAATTTGTAGAAGGAAAATATTTATTTTTTAGATTTTTTTTTTCATGAATATAATTTTAGAAACTATGTTTTGTAGGTTTAATATACTTTATTCAAAATAACATTTTTAACAAACTATTCTTTTCAAAATATAATTCCGTGTCAAGTTTCTGATAAGAAAACATATTACGAAAGCGACAAGAATCTTTCGCGAGTTAAAATAAAAAGATATTAAAATATCATATCATTTAATCAAATTAATAATAAAAAGACTAAATATTTGAATAACAAATAAATGCTAAATCTTGATTTTGTTTTAAAAGATATATAATTTGTTCAATAATATTTTTTACCAATCAAACATATTTTAGTCATCTTTAACATTTGCGATTCTCGGAAATCGTAATAATCCAGTCTGAAAATACATCTTAATCATAACAATATCCCTTAATTTAAAAAAAGAAGAAGAAAACATTCGATTCAATTTAATTTATTAAATTAAAAATCGAAACTACAAATTGTTATGTGATTACAATCATAGAACAAAAATGATGTTAAAAATATATTATCATTATTATAATTAGTGGTATCTGACTCCACAATAAATTCAATGGATTGATGATTGAGAGTCCCTTAACTCTTTGAAACCTAACTCTTTTCATTTGGTCAAGGGGACATATAGGACATAAAAGAAAGAAAAAACAAATATAATGTATTCCTAAATAAAAAATTTTAAAGGAATGTTTTAATATAGAATACAATTGAGATACTTTTAAAAAATCTGAATTATAATATATATACCATAATGTAAGTAGATACACATTAATAAAACTGCGTTTTCTCTGTCACTGTATATATTACTGTTGATTTTCGGTTTGTCTGTTGCCATCAGAGATTCGAAATCTAAATCCATAACTGTAACAAAAGAAAACATTTAAAAAGGTTACAAAGAGAATCCAATGCCAACGAAGAACATGCTAAAATGATTGAGTGATGGCTCCAACAGCTGCATGAACAACACCACATAATACATATTATCAACATATCCTCTTAGAGTTTGTAATTGTTTAGGTTTTCTACTTTGAATATTTTGATGTATATACAGAACAAAACAAAATTCATTGTATGCATGCTTTTAAAAATAAAAATGTGTATGACTCGAAAAGACAAAATGCAGCATGTGATCACATGCATACAATCTTTCGGTTCCACCATACCCGCTTGATTACCAGAAATATTGTAATCACAGACTTTCTGACCACCAAATCAAAAACAAATTTGATGTCTTTCCATCCCAACCTCCTCGTTGTTTGGGTATAAATGGAGTACCAGAAAAATAGTCAAATATTAAGAAAGGATACTGGACTAAAATATTAAATGCTTCAAAACAAAATGTTATTTTTAAATTATTTAATAAAAATAATATATATGTACAGATTTTATTTTATTTTATCGTATTTATTTTCTTACCTGTAAATGGAATGGGTTTATACTTTCCTCTTCACTCTCTGATTAAGGAAGGCTTTGATGCGAAATTTGAATGCGAAAATATCAGAAAAATCATTTTCAGAATGATAAAGAAGATTCATGTTTCATCCCAATTCCCAGCACATACGGGGTGACGTGGTACACCACCCATCATCAGGCACCATACAGCAACGATCACGGGACACGTGTCAAAGACTCAGAAGTGAAATTGATAGCTGGTGCATACACAGGGAATAACCCACACCAAATAAAAAAAAAAATGAAAACACAGATATAAAGTGGATTGTGGTTTAAGCTTTTAGGTATTGCCGTTGGTTTGGAGAGAGAAAGAGTATCATCGGGGTCCCTCTATATGTGCGTGTAAAGTCCCAACCTAAGCATTTGTCATCACTCAAAGAGTGGACAAGTCCGGTCAAATTTGTTGCACCTTGGCCTGCACCTTCCTTCATCCTCCACCCTCTCTAACTCTTCACCCTCTTAATTAAACCCTTCTCCCTCGTTCCCCTTGTCACCACAACACAACAACACATCATCACATACTCTTTCCTTTCTGCAACAAAATCATAGGATCCGCCATGGCTTTTTCCTCAAAAGAAGAGAAATCCAAGAGAATAATGAGGGGCTTGAAGACCGTCTTCTTCTTGATCACTATGGTTATATCGCTTCTTCTTTTCTCTGCCCCGGTTCTTCTCGTTGTCGCCGATGCGCTTCTTCCTTCGGCTCTTCTCTCCACGATTTCCTCCTCTTCTCTCTCCTTGGAAAATCTCGCTTTCCATTTCCACGACTACGATTTCCGATACTCCCTCGTTGATATACCCCTCATCTCCATAATACGATCCTTCATCATCTTCTGTAAGTACACACACCAGAAAAGCTATAAATCATTTTTTTCTTTAGTGGCCAATTTTGGTTTTAATCAAAAGGTGAAGTTTTGTAGTGATTTTCGAGGACCCTTATGAAGGTTGTTTAATGGGTTGTTAACTTTTTTTTTTTATATTTTTTTCTGTAGGTGTTTATAGCTTGTGTGACGGACCCAGGCTTTCGCACGGACCTTATTTGGGGATTACGACCATGTGTTCTGTATTGTCTCTGATGTTTGTGTCGTTGAAGGCTGTTTACATCTTCAGTGTTTCGGGGATTGATCGAAGTGGGTATGTTGGAGGGACCGAAATAGCTCTGTTCGTATGCTCTTGTGCGTTGGCCGTGGGGCATGTTGTCGTGGCCTACAGAACAAGTTGCAGGGAAAGAAGAAAGCTTTTGGTCTACAAAATTGACATTGAAGCTGTAAGTGTCTCCCCCCCTTGCACACGCCATTTTCCTTTCCAACAAAGCTAGATTAAACTTTAAAATTAAAATTATTGCGTGTGTTAGTGGAACAAGATAGTTTTGCATAACAGTGTACTTTTGGAAATTCGTATCTCTTTTCTAGTGAAAGTTTAAGCTAAATTCCTCTTTTCTTAATCGTTTTTGGTGACGCGGGGTTTACACGGAGGGAAACTAATGGGAATTTTGGTGTGGTAGGAAGGACCCACTAAGTACCGTTTTTTATGATCCAGGAAACTTCAATAGGGGCATTATTTATTTGACCTCAGTACAGTAGAAAACTTTGTTTCTAGTAACCCTCCACCAACAATTATGGTGTGTTATTAGTGTATTAATTTATGGTTTAGGATAATCTTTTGTTCTACCACTTTTCTTGCACAGAAAACTATGGTAGGGTTGGTTTTGATTTTCCCCGCCTCTCTGGAAGGTCAATAATTTGGTTTGTTGACAACTCCCCTTGAATGCACAAGAGCAAAATTCAAATTAAGTCGTGCATTTTATTTTTATTTTCAGCTTTGGCAACACAGCTCGTTGACTTTTCTAAACAGCCAAATTGAGCTGGTTGGAAATTGGCCACAAAGTGTGGTCATATGTGGATGTTGGACTCCTCAATAAATCGTCTATGCCAAATTATTGTTCAAAATTTTTGGATCCTAAAATCTATTTATTAAAATCATTTTCTTTCTTATCTTTGATCGAGATAAGACTTGGTCTCGCAGATATGAATCCTCTTTTGAAGTCTCCCTCAGAGCCTTGTGTTTGAAGAATAGCCGCCCTTAATCGATGACTAAAATCGATAATATAATATATTATATAGTTTACAAATATCTAGATATGTATTTGATCATGTGCGTATGCAGAGTTATGCCTAACCGTTAACTCATTTTGATGTTAAATATTACTATTATTTTTTTTCTCTGACCTAAGATCACGGCCTTCAATATTGCCATCCCTGTTGGCACCCTGCAAGTTGAGGGGTTCCCCCACTAACAACTGTTACTGATAGAAAGGTTTCTCTCACCTAGTTAGTTACCCGACATAAACAAGTTATTCCCACGTGCTTACCTCATACCATATATAATAATGATAACAATATTCTTATATTCTCATATTTTTATCTGAATAAACAGATACAAATTGATCAACAACACATTAACCTTTTTCCACTCTTGCAGATTTCAGCTTGCAAAAATGGGTATCCCAGGTATCCCAAGATTCCTCAGGAAGAACGAATCAAATGAACTCACTGTGTCGCTCCAACATTATAGTACATATATCATCTATGGATTGTCAACTAACAACTTCAGCTATTCACATCATATATGTTTTGCGTGCGTCAAGGGTTGCTACGGTAATTATCTTTCTTTAATCACGAATATTTAACTTTTTTTGCTAAATTAAACAGTGATTATCGAAATTAAAAAAAAATAAATCTAAGTGTTTTTTTCTTTTTATTTCTGTTATTTTTCAGGTTTATCCAAAGGATACCGGCAACCTTGAGACCTAACTTTCTAACCTCGGATACTGTCAGTTTACCGCTACCAGGATACATAAATTTGTTGAATGGTGTTTAGGTAATAATTATAATGAATATATGGAATAGAGCTTCATATTTGGCGATTTATATGTATATGTATTTTGTTTTGGTATTTATGTTCTTCCTTTGCAATTATTTCGTATATATCTTTCTGTACATATATAAACAACTGAATGCATCGTCAGTGCTGGATTCTGATTACGATGTGACCTTCATTACCAATTGATGCACTAACTCGGTCTTCTAATTTAGCTTTCGAGGGGTTTTTACATATTTGTTTTTTAAATTGACGTTTTCTTTCGCTCATACCTCATTTTCAAATTAAATTTTGAAAAAAAAAAGTAGTTAAAATAAGAATCATGTTACGATCATAAAATAAATATAAAGGTTTGGTTTTAACTGACTTACTGGGGTAGCCTGGACCATAGAAAAATACATAATTTTTTACAGGCACTTCAATTTCATTAGACTTTGTATTACTATTTAATTTTTATGTTGCCGTGTCTTTGTTCTTATTTCAGCCTTGTTCAGAAATAAAATAAATCATTAATCTCTCCACGTGGTGAATGACATCGATATATAACGTTTGTAGTACAAAGTAAATTATTCAGGAATTTACATTGAATAAACGCTGTCAAACCAAACTTCCTCAATGACCATACGGAGTTATTCTTTGATTTTTTGTTACGTTTAATTTAAATTTTATATAAGATTTTTAATCAGTAATAATATAGTACATACATTGATCTTGGAGAGATATTTTTACTTTTTAATAATTAATACTTGGCTTAACCCTTGCCAAAAATCATTGACTATATCATTGTTGCACCTAACTTGTTATTTGGTTCTCAATAATAAGAAAACTTGTCGTTTACATTCTTTTTAGAAAATCTTGTATGTATGTAAATTAAAAGAGAAAAAGTTATTATTATTGTAAGGATAACAAGACGAAATTAATTGTGTCAAAAATAATCATTGGTTTAGTTAATAGTTAGGTGTTGGAGCTAAGTTACTACATGTTTGGATTAAGCCTAGAACTGGTCATCGAATAATGTATGGATTTGATTGAAAAACAAACCAAAATATTAGGGAAATCCCAGATTCATTGTATCACGGACACGTTTTAACCATGGATAAATATTAGGGTAACCTTATTTTGTACTTTAAGTTTATTAAAAAGTAAATATTTACATGTTTCTTTGTAAAAATATAATCACAATAAAACTACAAATAAATTAATTATTTATTAAAATATCTATCTTTCTCCATCTCTATAATATATAGAATCATATCAAGTCTCTGGAAGACTACCTCTTATAAACATAAGGTAAATAATGATTGAGTACTTATAAAATAATAGTATTAAAATAGTAGTATTAAGTTTAGACTCGCATAGGAACATTTTCTAACAAGATTTGTTTTGTCCAACAATTTAACCACCTTAATATAAATCTCATATGACAATCTTCTATGACATGATGGTTGCTTCAACGTTTTTTTTGTTTGCTAAACCCACTGCAACTTTAATAAGGAGTATGGTTGCTTGAGAGATATTCTTTTTGCAAACAATGTTTTTTTTTTCTACTTTAGTTTCGCCCCAGCAATAACTCACATCTAAGAAAAATATGTACAACAACATTGCATATCACATTAAAAAGAATTCAAATATCATTATAACGGTTACCTTGCCTTGTTTTTTATCACTCACATACCACAATTATGTGTTATGAGTTCAAGTGGAAATTGAAAGTCTCGCATTTGATATGAATAAACTAAATGAAATAATATATAAAAAGAAAGTTGAAAGTTATGTTTTGATATAATTTTATTCATTATTTATTGAAAGTGAGTCTTCTAAGTATTTTTTTCTGGAGGAACACAATAAAATATTATTAAGGATTGAAGTGTGGGTTGAAATGATATGAAAAAAAGAAGATAAATATTGTCTTAAAAATTAGTTAAAAAAATGTGTCTTAATATGTAATATAAATTTATTTATGATAGGACGCATTACTTCATCTAATCCCATGCTCTTCAAATTGATCCCTGAGTTGTTGGGAGGGTTACCCAAAGACAGTATATAAGGGGTTTTATTAAAATTTTATTGAGGTTAAATTGGGAATTACATGAAGAAACCATCTCCAAAGGGGACTTCTTTATGCACTCCCATATTTTCCTTTTGCACCACACCACAGATTTTTTAAAATTCAAATTATACACCTCCATAATTATAGTTTTGAATTCTGCCATTTATAGATATTTTGGACCATACTATTTGTAATACAAAATTACATGCTGTAATTATAGTTTTGAATTCTGCAATTTATAGATATTCTACACTGTACTATTTGTAATACAAAATTATATTTTATATCGTATAATTTGTAACATTACGGATCGCACAATACAAAATGTAATTTTACATCATAAATTATACAATTTGGAATGTACATGTGTTATGAAATTTGAAACTTATATTTCACGTCTTTCATCGTTGATTCTAATAATTGTTAACGATATTTAGGATGAAAGAGAAAGAAGATGATGGAGATGAAGGTGGTGGTGGAAGAAAAAGATGGAGTGGAGGTGAAGATGGAGATAAAGATGAAAGCGGGAAAAGATGGGTGGAGTTGGAGGTGGAAGAAGAAGATAGGATGCAGGTGGGTGTGGAAGTAGAAAATGGGATGGAGGAGGAGGAAAGTATGGAAGTTCTATGGGAGAGGTGGAGGGAAGAAGAGAGGATAGATTTGACATTTGCACTTGCTTATGGGTGCAGTAAGAAAACATGGGGGTGGGAAAGAAATTCACCCTCCAAAATATATATAAATCCTCCAAAGGCTGATGCTGTTTTTCGGGCCTGTCCAATCCAAAATCAACTCAAGGACAAACAAAAAAAAGTCAATTTTTCAAAAGCAAAGAGCGGGTACGACGTCGTTCTTACGCATCGAGGAGCCACCCTGCCGGAAAGAAAAGCAGCAAGGGTTCGAACTGTGAAAGTAAAACTCAAAGGAAGAAAGAACAAAGCACAAAACAGCAACAACGATGAGAATCACGTTGGAGCCGAGCTCGGAGACGAGCCCAAGCCGCTCCCAAACTCCCAAAGACGAAGTCGAGTGGGTCCCACTTCCCAAACACCCTCTTTTCACCGCACACGGCGGCGCCACTGTTTCTGGTTACCGGAATATCCTGGCCTGGGACGGAGCCTCGCGCCTCTACTTCTGGGACACGAACAGCCGCATTCTCCACCGCCTATCTCTCCGACTTGGCGACCCCGATCCTTCTTCCGTCCTCGCCTCTTCTCCCTCGAAGGTATCTCTCTCTCTCTCTCTCTCTCTGAGCATTTAGATTTTCGTACAAACGGAAACCAATGATATGCTAATTCGTTATGGAATTTGAAACAGGTGTTGCAAGCAGACGCCGAGCTCGATTTCGATGTCCAGAAAATCTCCGTCAACAGGAACGGAACAGCAATACTCCTTTTCGGTTCCGAAAGGCTCTCTGTTATGTATCTTTACGGACGCGCATCTAAGAAGGACGTGAACTTGATTTGCAGGTACATTTGCAAGTTGAATTTTCTACTATAATATGCTTTTTCTCTGCTACCGGATAATCTCAGTTTTTTCTTAAATATTTATTGTTTTCGAGTTATGATTATCGGATTTTCAAGTTTACTATTGAGTTGCATTGCATAGGAAGAAGGTATAGTTATAAATTATAGGAAAAATGATATAGGGACACTTATGTGCTGCTTGAGCTAGAAAGCCAGGGAGGGATAGAGATAGAGGGGAAAGAAAGGTAGTTATGATATGATATGATGAAAAGGGAGATAGAGAGAAGGGAAGAGCGTCAATTAGGTATAAAAACTATTCAGGTTTCTCAACATATCAATACTCTAAACTATAATGAGGGTGTGCAATTTTTTTTTATGTTCTGGAGTTATGAACTTTTCCTTGCCATCATAGAGTTTTTAACCTTTTTTTTTTTTTTTCTGGATATCTTATTGCAGGACTATTACTGTTGGTTCTCAGACATATTCCACTGGTGGCAATGATATTCGGGTGTTACAAGCATTATGGCACCCTTACAGTGATACTCATTTGGGAATTCTTTCTTCTGATTCAGTTTTCAGGTAAGCTATTTTTATAACGAGGTCGGATATTGAATATTATTTACTATGGTGTGATATATAAAGCGTGGATTTTGGTTATTCAATGGGTCATATCGGTTTATGCTAGACTGGAAATATGTTGCTGTTGGAATGACTTCAAATGCAATGCTGAAATTTAGAAAATGAAAGGCTGCAATCCTACAAGGGAATACATATATCAGCTTGGTATTGTAGTAGGTTAAAAGAATTTCATGGTAAATTGCGTAGTCTTTCTAATGCTATTATCTACATTAGTATGAGAGTATAACGAGCCTAGCTAATATAGTCTCCCATCCCATTTGTCATAAGAAAATAAAAATTTCATCGAGCTATTGGATTTTAAGTCTTTGCTAATTTTGTTCATCCTTATATCTAATAGTTAAATTTTGTCATTACGTTTTAAATTTCGTTTTCTTGGAATTTGATTGGATTAGTTTATCATGCGCAATACGTTCCGTGGTCATATAAATATAATAGGTGCGTACTTGTTTTAAAATCAAAATTTCGTACTGATGCCTTTTGTTTTATTTTGTGTATGTCTGTTCTTTCTTGGTTGGATAAGACGCTATTTAACTTTGAGCTATGTTGTCGTGTTTCCCTCTAATTGCAAACTCATCTTTGTAGACTTTTCAACCTTGCTGTGGATCCTTTGCAACCAGAGCAAGAATATTATTTACAGCCTGTCGAGCCTGGTAGATTTAGAAATGCCTCATCAGTGTGCCCAGTTGATTTTTCTTTTGGGGGTGACCACTTATGGGACAGGTTTAGTGTAAGTTCTGATATTATTTTTATTTAACTACTAAGTTTTTTTTTTTGCCATTTTACATTATCTACTGACATTACGTATTAGTTTTAAACCTTTTATTTATTGTGCTACTTAACAGGTTTTTATTTTGTTCAGTAATGGGGCTATCTATGTACTTTGCCCAGTTGTGCCATTTGGAAGGTATTTTCCTGGCCTTATTTTTTATCTGTCTTTCTTTTACTGCAGAAATATCACCAGTACTTCCTGCATTATGGTTACGCTTGAAGAAAGCATATATAGTGACATAAGCATTTTTATGAATATCTGAGAGAGAATATGAAAATAATAAACCTTATTTCCTCTTCAATTATAGAAACAACTTGTATAAGAACTTATTCAATAATTGCTTACTTATACTGTTTACCCAAATGAAACCTTGATTTCTTTTGGCCATTTTCTAATGATTGTTGTTTCATAATAGATGAAGTTATTTCTAAAAAATATTTGTAACCTACTCATATATTTTCTAATCCGTGACTGTTATCTCTGCTTCTCCACAGTCTCTTCAAATGTGAGTCTTTGGTAGAAATATACAATGATGCTCACACATTTGGAATAATATCAGCCAACTCTGTTGCTGCGAGTAATTCAAAGTTGGCAATTTCCTGGTTAGAAGCAGCATTTCCCGAGTTACAGAACCAAGATACTGAAGGAGACAGCCTGTCCTTGCTAAGAGCTCATGCTTATTCTTTGTTTGATGCATCTCTTGTCTTGCAGGTATACATATACTATGAACTAGACTTTTGTCGGCTGTGTTATCAATAGATGGAAAAGTGCCTGTCAGATTGTTCCATCAGTTGCAGTCTTACATAATGTGATTGTATGTCATGTTTTTTAATTTGTAGGGACCTCTGCAAAGAGTTGGTCAGGATGGAAATGGAGATTCAGTTGGTTGTAGCACAGAATGTGAAGGTCGTGCAGTTAGTTTTCTCTACAATTTAGTCAGCAAAGACTCTATTTTGGTGACTGCCTGGAGTGGTGGGCAATTGCAAATAGATGCTCTTGCCGATGAGATCCAACCTATCTGGTGTGTTGGTAGTCCGCCTCGTCTTCGTGTTGATTCCCATGACCAAATTCTCGGCCTTGCTATGATTTGTGAGTCAATTACCTGCAGCAGTCTGGGGAAGGTCGATCATAATGCCTGGTTGGGTAATCCACCCCCTTTGCTGAGACTGGCTATTGTTGATTTGGCTCTGCCACGAAGAGCAGAAAGTGGTTATAATATTTCGATGTTCATTGATATGCTTATGCCAGAAAGAATATTTTCCCTTCATGATGGAGGGATTGACTCCATAGTTTTACATTTTCTTCCTTTTACAAGTCAGTCAAATGGCAAGGATGATACAATGAAGACACCGTCTGTACACCCTGTGTTAAATACTTGCCAGAGTGGATACTCCTCAGAACCCTCATTTTGTGGCTTTGTGTCTTTATCGGATTCATTTGGATATTCATGGATTGTAGCTGTTACACTTTCTCTTGAGTGTGTTGTGCTTGAGATGAAAAGTTGGAACCTCTTGCTTCCTGTAAGCATTGATATGGAGAAGAAACCCATTTCATCAGAGGGGGAATCAAAGGAGAGGGACATACCAACAATAATTAGCAAAGAACTACTTAGTGGACCGAAGGAGGTACTTGTTCCCCATGCCTCTACAAGTTTGCGTTCTGTTGCAGCTGATTCAATTGAAGGTCGATCAACATTACATCAGTATTTCAAGCTGTTTCATGAAACTTATGTGGAGTATGGACATAAGGTAGGACTACCATAATGTCCCAGCCTGTCCTTGATTCTGATTTATCCAAGTCCTTATTCTGACCTTTTGTAGTTTATCATATTTGCTCATTCAGTAGTATTCTCTAACAAATTTTGGCCAGCACTGAAGTAATACTTCCGCCAAGAGTCATTAATATTTTTACAGACGGCTGAAGGTAGCGTAATTAATGGACTATAAATTCTTTCAAATGAACTTAAAAATGCTTTTTATGACTACGTGTGCAATATATTTGCACTAGAAGATCGCTTTAGGAAAAAATAGACATTGCATGTTAATGTGTCAATTGAAAGTAGTTCATTATAATTTAATTCATTAGTTTTATATTCTATATTCTATGTACTCTATAGGGGATTTCTAAAATGAGCTATGACTTTTTATAATAACTGTTGGATCGCTTCCATTGCATTTTGTCATAATAGGTGTACCTGGAGCTCAAGCATCATGCACCTCAGTTGAATAAAATCATTAATGACCAACATTCTCGCTTAGGCGAAGCACAGCAGAAACTTTTGAACGTTGAGAAGAAAGAGGCTATATTACAGAAAAGGTTAGATCGTGCTATTCAAATGCACAATTCTTTGGAAGAGCGCTTGCAACAATTAAGGAACTTACCTTGTGCTCACAAAAAGCCACTGTCCACAGCAGAGCGGCAGTTTAAATCGGAGCTTGGTAATGGATGTTTGATCCCTTACTTTCAGTATTTATCTGTTCATGAAATTTTGAATACATATTCTGATAGATATGGTATTGTGTACAAAAGGAGGGCCAAACAGACAGTTGAAACAGTTAGAAATAGTTAGGAATGTAACAGACCTATATAAGTCTGTTAAGGGTCTAGGTGTTTTTTTTTAAGTCTGTTTTCCGTTTACAGAATTGTGGGAAGGGCTGAGAGAGGGTCTCTCAGAGTTTGGTGCAAAGTGTGTAAGAATCAAGTTCTTGGGATTTTCTCCCTGTCACTGCAGTGGGAGATATACCCATATTAAATAAAACAGGTTGTTAGCTAAAGTCCAGCAATTACCAATCCTATCAATTGGTATCTAGAGCTGGGATCTTGGCACTGTGGTCGCAGCGTCACCTGGGTATGGTGAATACAAGAATGGAGGCAAGATTGGATGGATTGGATGGATTGGAAAAGTTGCTCCAAAAATGGCGCAAGATCGTGATAAAACTGATAATGAGAATCATGATCGCTTTCAACGCATTGAAGACTTGCTGCGAGGGGTTTCAGGGCTGGTGGAGAAGATATCTTTGGGAGAGCCAACAGGGCAGTCGTCCTCAACAGGACATTTTCGTCCTCATGATCGTCAGAAGGAGGAAACAGATATGGGATTGTGTCCGTCGCGTTGGAGGAAACTGGATATTCCAGTTTTTGTGGGGGAGGAGGCCTATGGCTGGACAAATCGTTTAGAACGATATTTTCGATTGAAGGCTGTGTCGGAGGAGGAAAAAATGCAGGCGGTAATGGTAGCGTTGGAAGGGAAAGCTCTCAATTGGTTTCAGTGGTGGGAAACCTGTCATCAGACCCCTTCTTGGGAAGAGTTTAAAGTAGCAGTGGTTAGAAGGTTCCAACCAACTATGTTACGGAACCCTTTTGAAATCTTGATAGGCTTAAGTCAGAATGGAACGGTTGATGAGTATATTGAGCAGTTTGAGATGTATGCAGGATTCTTGAAGGGAATTGAGCAAGAATACTTGGTGGGGATCTTCTTGAATGGTCTGAAAGATGACATTAAGGCAGAAGTCAAATTGTATGACCCTGCTACGCTGGCAGATTTAATGCTTAAAGCCCAAATGGTGGAGGAGAAGATTCGCGTGCATTCGAAGGCAGGTTATTCATCTCTGAATAGGTCTACCACTACCTCCAAACCTTATATAGTGACAAGAAGTTTTTCCAGGGAGCTAACAACCTCAGGAAGTTCTGTCAATTTCAATGACGGAAAAGGGAAATCGGGGGAGACTACTAGTATTGCCAGCAACACATCGGGAGGGCAACGTCTTAGAGGAGCACCCTTTAGGAAATTGTCTGAGGCTGAGTTACAAGACAAGATCAAGAGAGGCCTTTGTTTTCGGTGTGATGAGAAGTATGGCCCTAACCACATTTGCAAAAACAAACAGCTCCACATGTTAACAGAGGAAGAAATGACGGGATTAGAGGGTGTTCAAGACAAACCTGAGGCCAATGATGAAATGGGGGCTGCAAAGGGGCAAGTTTTGCAACTATCCTTGTGCACCATGGCTGGGATCACTACAAAGAAGTCCTGGAAGTTATGGGGTAGTATTGGGTCTGAACGAGTAGTGGTGTTGCTGGATTGTGGTGCATCCCACAACTTTATTTCCTCCAGCCTTATTTCTAGATGTGGGCTGCAACAGGAAGACACACCTCCATTCGTGGTGGAAGTTGGTGATGGCCACAAGGTACGGTGTCAAGGTAAATGCCAAGGATTTTTATTGGATTTACAGGGGTTCCAGGTTCAACAACAATTTTTCGTCTTTGATTTGAGTGGGGCAGACATTGTGTTGGGGCTGGAATGGCTGGCTAGCCTTGGGGAGGTCAAGGCAGATTTTGGTCAGTTAAAATTAACCATCAGGAAGGGTGATACAGAGAGGCTTATCACAGGTGATCCAACTTTATCAAAATCGCAGTCTTCCTTGAAGACTCTGCTGCACGAATGGCAAAACGAAGGATCGTGTTATCTGCTGAAATGGGGAGAAGAAAAGGAGGGCAGCCACACTCTAGATATCCCTGCTACATTGCTTCCAATTTTAGAGCTCCACG
>Ga0214545_1003070_pt1 | contig 32072 bp, 22 predicted proteins | sample CNSS4metaG_FD_160064 | JGI IMG/M metagenome (GOLD analysis project Ga0214545, IMG submission 160064) | Root nodule microbial communities from cowpea collected in UCLA plant growth center, Los Angeles, California, USA - CNSS4 | ecosystem: Host-associated > Plants > Roots > Nodule | place: USA...
AACCGATTTCAAGTACATGATGATCATTTCATTTCATCCCATATATTGGTCCACCTTTCCCACCTTGGTCATTTCTCTATACATTGAGAAATATTTGATAAAAAACCATTTGGAATCTCTAAAACCATTAGAAATTTATAATGCATACTTTTTGAGTGACAAGGTATAATATCCATACAAAAATGTGTAATTTCATTTTTTTTAATTATTGTCGCTATATGTTTTGGAAGTATACCATCAGAGTGGCGCAGCGGAAGCGTGGTGGGCCCATAACCCACAGGTCCCAGGATCGAAACCTGGCTCTGATAAGGAGTGGCTTCCGATAATTCATGTTTTAAGGATGCTATGCTATCCTTTGTCTTATTTTCAAGATCCATCAATGTTCCCACTAGGTCTACACACTATTTCTTCAAAAATGTTTATTTTTCTCATTTATTCAATTAGTACATTTTATATCTCATATTAGCTTAATTTGTATGTTTTCACTCAATGAAGTTACCTAAACTGCTTAATTTATCATGTAAAAAAAAGTTTGTTATTTACTTCAATGTATCAATTCAAAAATAAATCTATCTAAAAAAGCTAAAGCAAAAGTGTTCATATTCAAACCTTTAAACCAATACTTGAAGGATAAAGTCGGTCACCAACTATGACAACTATTTTTTTCTATTTAAATACACATGATTCATATGAACTTTTAACATTAAAAATAATGAACATTATTCATAACATATATAAATTAATATACAACAATACTCCATTACTTGTAGGTGTAATTAATACATAGCTTCCATAAACATCATAGCATTTCCATTAGTTGAGCATTGAGCTAAGTCATTTGTATCCAATGAAAGCCCATTGCCTTTATCTCATGCATTAGATATAAACGAGATTGAGTTAAGGTCCTTGTCATCTTCACACAACTAATTTCTAAATTCCTCTTGTATATTATACTGATGTGGCTTAGCTTTCACTATTAGTACTACTTCCACTTGCTAACGATGGTGTTTGGTGTTTTTAACATAATACACTACTTGTCTGGGTACTACACATGACATCTCCAACCTTTTATCAAATAACTTGTACATAAAAAAAAACCCGTAAATTTGGGCCACGAATGGAATGATGACTCATTTATTCTTTTGTCACCTTCCTTTTTCAAAAATTGAAGCTAGGGAAAAGTATATGGTAAATGTATCTAAGGCATATAATAATAGTTATCAAGAATGAATTAATTTTTACATAATTTTTGAACAATCGATAGAAATGCTCTTTGATGTCTCTGTTGCACATTTAAATGAATTTCCTTTCTCCAATTCATGATTATATAGTATCATGATAAATATGTTGTTATAGTGAATATTACATAACAACCATACTATGCATGCGTAATTTAATAAAATTACTGGCTCAATAAAGGGTGAGAGTCAGTTGCAATTTTGGAGAATATAATTTTGACTAGCTCCAATTTTTTGTCATTTCACTCAACATTTTTTTTCATGTAGTGGTTTTCAAAGTTCAAGACCATGGTTTCGCTTTTAGTTCAAAATTTCTTCCCTATATATTTAATATTGTCTAAACTCCACGCAAATATCTCGAATAAAATTGCACACACTCTTGTGCAATATAAGATTCCACAATACATCATTTTGGAACAATATTACTTTTTACATTTGATCTGATCCACAACGGTAGCTTTCCATTGGTTACATCCAACATTATTGCACTTAGGTTGAAATCTTCGCCTCATGTACTACATAAGAACGTAAATGGACCATTATGTTATAAAAGAAAAGATGGAATAATTTCTCAAACTTACTTAAGCTTAAAACTACATATTTTTCAAACAAGGGCAAATTTTCTAAACACAATATTTTTCTAAAAGTCTCACAAACTTCTTTTCAAAGAACACCACGAATTTCACATGGAAAAAACCGATTTCAAGTACATGATGATCATTTCATTTCATCCCATATATTGGTCCACCTTTCCCACCTTGGTCATTTCTCTATACATTGAGAAATATTTGATAAAAAACCATTTGGAATCTCTAAAACCACTAGAAATTTATAATGCATACTTTTTGAGTGACAAGGTATAATATCCATACAAAAATGTGTAATTTCATTTTTTTTAATTATTGTCGCTATATGTTTTGAAAGTATACCATCAGAGTGGCGCAGCGGAAGCGTGGTGGGCCCATAACCCACAGGTCCCAGGATCGAAACCTGGCTCTGATAAGGAGTGGCTTCCGATAATTCATGTTTTAAGTGATGCTATCCTTTGTCTTATTTTCAAGATCCATCAATGTTCCCATTAGGTCTACACGCTATTTCTTCAAAAAAGTGAACTTATTTTTCTAATATATTCAATTAGGACATTTCGTATCTCATATTAGGTTAATTTGTATGTTTTCACTTAACGAAGTTATCTAATAAAAATATTCTTTAAACGTACAAATTTATTTTGCATAAAAAAAATTAAAGATAATGTTGTTTTATCTTTCACCTAAACTGCCTTAATTTATTATGTAAAAAAAAGTTTATTATTTACTTCAATATATCAATTCAAAAATAAATCTATGTAAATAAGCTAAAGCAAAAGTGTTCATATTCAAACCTTTAAACCAATACTTGAAGGACAAAGTCGGTCACCAACTATGACAACTATTTTTTTCTATTTAAATACACATGATTCATATCAACTTTTAACTTTAAAAATAATGAACATTATTCATAACATATATAAATTAATATTCAACAATACTCCATAAACATCATATCTTTTTCATTAGTTGAGCATTGAGCTAAGTCATTTGTATCCAATGAAAGCCCATAGCCTTTATCTCACGCATTAGATATAAATGAGATTGACTTAAGGTCCTTGTCATCTTAACGCAACTAATTTTGTAAATTCCTCCTGTATATTATTCTAGTGTGGCTTAACTTTCGTTATTACTACTACTACTACCCAATTATGGTCTTTCGCGTCTTTAACATAATAGACTACCTTTGATGTCTCTGTTGCACATTTATATGAATTTCCTTTCTCCAATTCATGATTTTATAGTATAATGATAAATTATATTGTTATAACTAATTGTACATAACCACGATACTATGCATGTGTAATTTAATAAAATTACTAGCTCAATAAAGGGTGAGAGTTAGTTGCAATTTTGGAGAATATTATTTTTTACTAGCTCCAAGTTTGCATCATTTAACTTAACATTTTTTTTCATGTAGTTATTTTCAAAGTTCAAGGACAGATTTTCATTATGACTTCATAATTTCTTCCATATATATTGCAAAAAACCCGAATAATATTGCATACACTCTTTTGCAATGTAAGATTCAACAATACATCGTTTTGGAACAATATTACTTCTTACATTTAATTTGATCTACAAAGGTAGGTTTCCATTGGATACACCCAAGATTATTGCACTTAAGTTCCAATCTTCACCTCATGTACTAAATAAGAACGTAAATGGACTATTATGTTATAAAAGAATTGAGGGAATAGTTTCTCCAACTTACTCAAGCTTAAAACTACATATTTTTCTAACAAGGGTAAAGTTTCTAAACACAATATTTTTCTTACAAGTCTCACAAACTTCTTTTCGAAGAACACCACGAATTTCACTAGGAAAAAACTAATGTAAAGTAAATGACAATCATTTCATTTCATCCCATATATTTGTTGACCTTTCCCAGCTTGGTCATTTCTCTATACATCGAGAAATATTCGATAAAAATTCATTTGGAATCTCTAAAACCACTAGATATTCATGATGCATCTTTTTTTTTGTGAGACAAGATCTAATATGCATACGAAAATGTCTAGTATCTTTTTTTTAAATCAATTGTTGATTTATGTGTTGAAAATATACCATCAGAGTGGCGTAGCGGAAGCGTGGTGGACCCATAACCCACAAATCTCGATCAAAACCTAGCTTTGATAAGAAGTGGTGAAATAAAAAGTACTATGTGAAGATACATAACAAGGTAGTTAGAATTAAATGAAGAAAAAAAAATAGTACAAATTATTTTTTTAATTTATTCAATTAGGTCATTTCATATCTCACATTATGTTAATTTGTATGTTTTTCACTTAATGAAGTTGTCTAATAAAGATATTGTTTTAATTCACAAATGTTTTTTTTTTTATCTTTCACATAAACTACTTAAATTAACATTTAAAACAAAAGTTTATTATTTACTTCAATACTTTAAACCAATACTTGAAGGATAAAGTTAGTCACCAACTATGACAAATTTTTTTTTCTTATTAAATACACATGATTTATTGAACTTTTAACATTAAAAATAATATACATTATTCATAACATATATAAATTAATATACAACAATAATCATTTACCTATAGTTGTAATACATAGTTTCCATAAACATCATAGCATTTTCATAAGTTGAGCATTGAGCCAAGTCATTTCTATCCAATTAAAACCTAGAGCCTTTATCTCACGCATTAGATATAAACGAGATTGGGTTAATGTCTTTGGCATCTTCACACAACTAATTTTGTAAATTCCTCTTGTATATTATACTAATGTGGCTTAGCTTTCGCTAGTACTACTACAACTACTACCCAATTAGGGTCTGTCTTTAACATAATACACTACTTTGTTGCACAATTATGTGAATTTCCTTTCTCCAAATCACGTTTGTGTAGTTTGATGATAAATTACATTGTCATAATAAATTGTACATAACCACGATAATATGCATGGGTAATTTAATAAAGTTTTTAGCTAAATAAAGGGTTAAAGTTCGTTGCAATTTTGGAGAACATGGTTTTTGACTTGCTCTAATTCTACATCGTTTACTCAACATTATTTTCATGTAGAGCTTTTCAAAGTTTAATAACATGTTTTCACTTTGAATTCATAATTTCTTCAATATATATTTAATGTTGTCTCAACTCCACGCAAATATTCCAAATAAAATTTCCCACACTCTTTTGTAATATAATATTCATAATACATCGTTTTGGAACAATATTATTTCTTACCTTTGATTTAATCTACGAAGGTAGCTTTCCATTGGATACATCCAATAATATTGCACTTAAGTTGCAATCTTTGACTCATTTACTAAGTAAAAAAGTAAATTTAGTTGTTGGTTATTTTTCAAATATTATTAAATAATTAATTTAATTATATTAGAAAATATTGGTTGACAACACTTGTCAAATATTCTTAAAGCTGATCAAATTTGTTGGAATATTTTAAAAATATTTGGGAGATATTACAACAACCGACAAAAGATTTCAGCAACAGAAAAGTCCAGTGTAAGTTTTATATAAAAAGACCCAAGGGAAGTAAAAGGAGAGCCTTGACAACTCTGATTTGGTGCAACTGCCATCCACTTCCTGTCTCACTACCTTTTCGCTCTCTTTTTCAAAGTTTCTTTCATTCATATACCACCCCATCTATGGAGTGCTAAGCTCTGGTTAATTCTACTATAATTTCATAATTAATTTTGAGGTTAGAATGCAATAATTGGTTTGTTATTTTCATTATTGTTGTGAGGTTTTTTTTTCTATGTCTTTCATCTTTAAATCAAGAAAAATTAATGATGGTGTTCAGTCCATATGCATGACAATCATATGAGTCCAAAGATTTCTAATTTTAATTAAGAAGTTACTTTAACTTAAGTTAGAAACTTTTATGTGATTGAATAAGTTTTTCCTAATAAATGAGAAGTTACTTTGATTTTTGGGAAAACTTTAACTAGAATTAATCAAGAAGTTACTTTGATTGATTAACTTTTACTAGACAAGAGAAAAAAGAATAGACATGATTAGGCATAGTAATATTTAATTAAGAAGTTACTTTAGTTAAATTTGTTATGAATAATTTATGAGCCATTATTTTTCCTTATTTTCTTACCTTTCTATACCGATCATAATATTGTTGATTTGTGCTTAATTATCTATTGTTAGTGAATTTTCATTAATTGAGCTTTATTGGATCAATAATTTGGATTTTAATTAATTTGAATTTACTTTGTCTATTTTTTTTATTTATTATTTTTAGGTTTTGTTGTGAACCAAGTTTTGGGCCACGTCATTTGTGCCATGTCAGCCACCTTTTTCCACATTAGCACAACTAGGACCCTTTTCCACATCAACTTAGTTTGAATTTTTGTGGGCCAGATTTGGGCATACCTAGTTCAGACTAGGGTTTTTGTTGGAGGTCTGATGTGACCATGTGAGGAAGAGGCTGCACACTTTACTTTTTTTGTTTTTTGGACAACACCCACTCAGGGTTTTTATTACGTTCTACACTTTGGACAACCACCACCTAGCTAGGGTTTTAATTTTTCTCTACAAAGTTCAAGTTTGGAGATCTCTTTGTTCTTTGGTTCATAATTCTCATCTCTTCTTTTCATTTAAAAAATGATTTTTGTTTTTCTATTGTGTTGTAACTCCATATCCATGGAGAACTAAACTTTGTGTATTGATTCCTTGAAGAGAATGTAATGACACCTTGAGGTTCTTGTTGAATAATGTATATTTTGTGTTTCTATTGGTCTTCATCTTTGAATTTGTGCTTAATTAATGAATGAACATGAAATTGATGTATGCTTAATCCCAACTTGGTGTTTCTGCATTTAAAATAGCCCATATGCATGCTTAATGTTGTGGGTTGTTTAACAATTTCTTAATTTGTAGGTGTGAGGTTAAATGATGTGTGCATTGCTTAATTGCATAATGAAATTGTGTTAATCTTCGCATAGTTGGTTAATTTCGAGTGGCATGAAATTTAACTTAAACAGAACAATCAATTTGTAATCTGTGATAGTTGGATTTGCATTCAAATCAGGGAGTTAGTTCATTAAATCATTATTTCATTCACTATTTTTAATCATGTTTTTGAATCTGCCAAAACACCCTAACTTGTGTTGGATTGGAACTTTGATTTAGAATAGTGATCAGTAAGAAACGACATTGAAAGAACTCATCGTACTACATTTTAAAATGTTTATGTGGTTGACTACGACATTGATCAATAGTCTAAAAAATTCTTGCTTTTAATTGAGAAATTACTTTTGTTAAAAGAAAGCGATTCGATGAATCAATTGAGAAGTCACATTGATTGATTTAAAAAATCTAAAACAATAATCACTTGAACAATAATATTTAGAAAATTGATGATGAATCTATTTTGAAAAAAAACAATGAAATTAACATGTTTTAGTATCATTGTTGTTATAATCTTTTATCTAATTGCTATTTAACTTAATTTGTTACCAAAACCCCATAATAGATTAAACCACATCTAAATTAGCATATCATAAGCATTTTCATTTTAATTATTTTAGGTGCATTTTTACTTTTATCTTTTATTATTTGCATTATGTTTTATTAACCTTTCGTGTAAATTTTTTTAAGAATCAATTGTTGAAAATCAATTCCGTATTTGTTGGGATACAACTCAAGGTTAACTTAAGACTATCTAGTTTGATAACTACCACTACAAAAAAAAGAAGAAGAAGCTATTCTCTAGAGGTTTTTATTTCAAGTTGTGGGGAATTTTACCTTCTACAAATTAATTTGCGGAGATTTTTTAAACCTCTAGAAATATAGTCGCCACAACCTATTTTCGAAGGTTTACTACAACCCTTGGTGTTTGATTTATATTGCGGGGGTTTTCTTTTGTGGAGGATTTTATCCTCTCCTATTGCTGACTGTTATGATTTTGTGAAGCTTTGAAACCTATTTGATATACAACTATTTTATTGCAATGATTTAAAACCCCGTATGTATTATTTATTTTGTGAGGTTATTACTTTATTTTGCTTATGTTATTTCTAATATGCTAAATACAATAATTTGTTAGTAATTAAAAACTCTTGTGTATAGTAATGTATGTTACCATTTAAAGTGCTTATATTTTTATGTTAATAATATTTATTTGTAAACTTTCTTCAAATAATTTAATTGTGACAAAAGACATGATAAACTTTTATCAATGTGTATGTATTTCTTCTTATCCTACTCCATGACACGAATCAAACTAACTGATGAATGTCATACAACCAAATATAGGACCAAAGGTTGGTTTGGTTAAAGGCTACTGAGAACAGGGAGTGTCATGACTTCCCTCTTCAACTGCTAACATGGTTTTGTATATCTCAATATCCAATTTGACCCGGTGAATAAAAATTATTTTCAAAAAAATTAAAATATATATAATAAATAAAATGGAGTGAAAAGTGTTTTGTATACATTTTGTTTTTTCCCAAATCATTTTTAGTATCTACACCATCCATATATTTTATCTTTACACTATTTTTAATTTTTATTACTAGGCCCATTTTGATTTCAATATTCAAACTTTTTTATTTTTATATCCATTTTGATTTTCTTTACCAACCAATCAAAATTATATTTAATATTTGTTAGATTTGACCCAATTTTATTTTTAATATCCTCACCCATCCCATTGCCTTTCTAACTTCACCTAAAATCCAATCACAAATGTCACTTGACATTTAAATAAAAATAATGTTTTGTCAGGGATACGGTGCAGAAACGATTTTGATATAGATAATGATATTTTATTTTATTTTTATCTATTTTTAATTTGTTACTCTAATCGTTTTTTAATTATTTTAACAATTTCTTTTAGTAGTGTAATTTGATAATCTAGTATAGTGATCAAAGTGATAAATTAGAAGTGAATCAAAATTTCATAATTTGTTTTAACAGTAAGAATCATAAACCATTCACCATTTCTTCACTCCTACATTGACACACGGCACATTTTGATTAGAATTTTTTTAATTATGTTATGTCACGCATTTGGGTAGCAGGGATGCCTTTGATCATCTTGGTCCTCTTGCTCACAAGAGGAGAGGTGACCCTTTCCCTCAACCTTCATCACCCGCCACCGCTATCGTTAATTACCTATAATGTTACTACAACATGCATAGGCCTCAAACAACATTCCTCACTTCCATCTTTCTCCTGAGGACCGAGGGCCTACGGGATAAACTTCATCATCTTTTCCATTTACCTCACATCCACCGTCTCCATAATCACCCTTTCTCTTCTTCCAATTTTGGAGCACACGAAACACACCGGCCACCACTCATCTCTTAGCTATTTTCTATTCTCCCAACCTCCATCTCGTCCAAGAACAACTCAAATTCCACTCTCACAATTTTTTCCAGCAACAAAAACTCACCTCCTAACCAAAACTTACCATATTCTCCAACCTTCTTCCAACTAAACCACCATAATCCATCATCCATTTCCCCTCACTCACATATCACGGTTCTCATCCACTCTCAAATTCCTCCACCATAACCCTTCACTCACTTTCATCCTTCACTATCCTCCAACACCAACCCTCTCTTCTTCATTTTTTTCAATCCAAGAGACAGATACCCAAATACATCATCTTCAACCATCACCATTCATAACACAGACACAACTAGAAGCAGCGCCCCTTTTCAACCATCATAGGGACCACCATTCTCTAACAGCCAACAGACAGATTCATTTACATCTTCATCACAGAGTTCTGGACAGGGGTTTTCAACTTCTAGTATCCACACATACACCCTGCAATAAATCACAAAGCAAAAATAGAGGAAGAAGAAAGTTCAACGGCTAGATAGAGGAGAAATAACCGCCGGCGAGTCTGAGCTTCAAACGAAGGTTGCGCGACGATGGCGGGTCCGTTTAGTATCACCGGCGATAGTTTCTTTGGGCAGTAGAGACGCAACCATGGTGAACCCCAGCGGAGATGATGCGGTCACGGTGGCTGGGTTTCACTTTGCTTCGCGTATTAGAGGAGAAGATGGGTGGTTCGCGCGGTTTGGTCTTCGTTGGCAACACCGGCGATGGCCACGGCCGCAACGGTGACTGGTGGTGCGGCGATTTCGAAAGAGATGAAGGCGCGAGGGTAGGCTATTGTGGTGCTTCTCGATCTGGAATGGAAAACAGAGAGCGCAAGATGGCGGCCGACGATTTTTTGCCACGGTGGTGGCGGCAAGCAGTGGCGGTGGCAAGCAGTGGCGACTAGCAGTGCTGGCCATGGAGATTGATAATGAAGAGTGTCCTGCAAATGTGGTGGTGCTTGGTGGGGAGACGTTCCCTGCGTAAAACGGAAGAAGGAACCCAAGAGTGTGTTTGGACATAGTATTTTAATGAAACAATTCATTTTTTTGAAAAATTTAGATTTTTTTTAATGAAATATTTTGTTTAAATAGACAAATTAAAAAACATTTCAAATGCAAGCATTTTTTGAACGATTTCAATTAGCTAAATTAGTAGAAATTCCAATACCCTCAAAATAAGTGGAATTTGAAATTCTTCTCACTCAACCTCACATTCTAAATGATCTGAACGGGCATGACGACCCGAACGTGCCCGACGACCCAAACGGGTGCGACGACCCAAACGGGCTCGATGACCCGAACGTGCCTGACGATCCAGACGGGTCCGACGACCCGGACGGGCACTACGACCCGAAAGTCCGGGACGATGCAGACAAGCCTGACAACCCATACGAGCCCGACGACCCGGACGGGCTCGACGACCCAGACAAGCCCGACGATCCGGACGGGCACCACGACCCAGACGGGCCCGACGACCCGGGCAGGAACGATGACCCGGATGGGCCTAATGACACGAACAGTCCCGACGATCCACATGGGCCCGACAACTTGTACGGGCTGGACTATCCGGACGGGCCCGAAAGTTTGAATGTGCCCGTACGAGTTGTCTGGCCCGTTCGAGTCTCGGGCTCATCTAGGTCATCGGGCCTATCCGGGTCGTCGGAGGTCTCTAAGTCGTCGGGCCCATCTGAGTCGTCGGGCCTGTCCGGGTCCTCGGGCCCATCCTAGTCGTTGGACTTGTTCGGGTCTTCGAGCTGATCTGGGTGTACGGGCTTGTTCGGGTCGTTGAACCTGTCCGGGTATTCGGAATCGTCCAGGTAATCGGCCCCGTCCGGATTGTCGGGCTCGTCCAACTCGTCGGGCCCATCTTGATCGTCGAGTCCGTTCGGGTCGTCGGACCCGTCTGGAGAATTAGGCCAATGACATAGATAGGCTGGACCGGGCCATATTGATGAACTTGACGGCACAATCGTGCAGTATGGGCCGTCAAGCCTTTAGATCATTGGGCCACCCAGCCTGTCTGCTCTTCCCAGTCGGTCCAGCTAGGGTGGGTCATCGAGTCTAACCAATCCGGTTGCGTAGTTGGGTCTGCCCGATCCATCTGGGCTGTCGAGCATGTTTCCAAATTTATCATGAACTCAAAACATAATTAAACGTAAAATAAATATTGTTAAAATTAAATTTTATCTCACAATAAATTCAATTTTTTTTTCAAACAAGAAATTGAAATGTAAGGTATTTTAATTTTCTTATCCAAACAAGTTATTTAAAAATGAATGGAATTTAATTACAAGCAATTCAAATACAAAGCATTTCAATTTCTAAGCATTGTTGAAATGCTTCATCCAAACACAAAGCAAGGGTTTTCGGAAAAAAGAAAGAAGAAAGGACTTCGGGCCTGAGCCCTCCACTGCTTTGTGTTTGGAAAGTGTTTGGAAATAACAAGAAAGAGCAACAACACAATTTCAGAGACCAATAAATAAATATAGCAACAGTAGGAGTTTATTTATTCAATCATTAACAATAATTGTTGCAACAGTAGAAGTTTACACACCAGAAAATGAACGTAGTTTATCACCTTTTGGGTCAGTCATTATACCACTACACTAAAGCTATTAAAAGAGTAACCACATAGCAACCACAACTAATCCACAGAGTCATAAATATTATAATAAAACATATTATAATACCTCGAGTCGACACCGACTAACTATCGATACCACTAGTGGCGGATGTTTGTGGTAGCAGAAAGGGGCCATGCCCCCCCCCCCCCCCCAAATTTTAGGTATTTTAATTTTTTTTATATTATAAATATTAGATAATATATTATAAATTAATGATGATTAAATTAAATATTTTATTTCTTTTGTAAATATAATAATTAATGTTTATAAATAATAAAATATAAAATCAAACATAATAAAGAATAAAGAATACAAAGATTTATCAAGATGTTTTTATTATTATTATTCATTATGGTTTGAGCTTCTTATAAATCATTTTCATTTCTTATTCTTAAATTTTTTTTCTTTTGTTTTTGAAGAGAAAAATATCTATTTTTTGCTCTTATTTCTCTTTGTTCTCTTTCATTCACGAGGAGGAAAAGAATTAAGTAATGCTTTCATCTTACTTGATAGTGAAATATTAGTTTAATAAATTATTTAATAAGTCTCTTTTATATTAATTTTTATTTTATGAACATAGAAGTAAAAGTATCTTATTGTGTGTTTTTTTATAACCGGATATTGTGGTTTATTATATGACTTGAGTTTCTCACAAATTGTTCTTATCTCCCATTCTCACCTATTTTCTTTTGTTTCTTAAGAGAAAAAGATCTACTATTTTTGCTCTCATATATAAGTTGTTGTCTTCCATTCTCGAAAAAATAAAGAAGAAGGTAATTCTCTCTCGTATCACATGATAGTGAAATATTAGTTTAATAATTGTATATTAATTTATTTAATAGCTTACATATTAATTTTTTATTTTATGAACATAAAAGAAAAAATATTGTATTGTGTGTTTTTTATAACGGGATCTTAAGTGTGGTTTGATTATCATCGAATTTTCTTTTGATATTTACGTCTCTCAGTTTTTTATTAGATTATGAAAAATTATTTTTTAGTCCTTTTTTTTAAATAGGTATACAAAGTCTTCCATATATTTATTTGTAATCTTTTTTTTTAGTTATCGTTATACTAAATTATGTATTCATTTTTATTATATTAGTGATAATAATTAAATGTATAAATTTTGAACGTATTATTTTGGCTCCCCCAATAATGTTGGTCAAGATCCGCCACTAGATACCACCATAAAAAGGTATAATACAAATATACAATGACCCAAGAGTTTATGCATTCACGTATTGCATAGTGGTGTTGCACCATTGTTCAAGTACGATTTCAAATGATTTCGAGATACTAACTACAAACCGTAATTGAATCTGCGTGAAAAGTAATTTTTTTGATTTGTACAATAGTAAAACACAATAGATTTTTCAAAATAACAAAGGAAAAATGTAAGTAATTATTATCTTTTTCGTAAAAGTAACCAAGTCCCAAAAATGGAACCTCAGTCCGTCAAGATCCTCTACGATGTTGTTGCTTGGAATCTCGACCGAAATGAAAGTGTTTGAAAATAATAATAAGAAGGAGCAACAAAAGAAATCTAGAGACCAAAAGTTGCAACAATGAGTGAGTTTATTCAATCTTCAACAACAAAAGTTGCAAGGGTAGAAATTTGAAAACCAGAAAATGAACGTAGTTTATTGCCCTCTTAGTGTCAGTCATTATACCAATAAAATAAATTTGTTAAAAGAGTACCAACATAGCAACACAAACTAATCCACAAACCCAGAAACGTTATCCAAAAACTTAGACTAAGATGGGTGATCGAACCCATATAAAATATTGTGAGTCTACATAGATCGAGCATCTCTAGCTCCGCCAGAAAGGTGGAATACAAATATACATAGACCTAAGAGTTGATTCATTCACATATTGCACAGTCATTTTCCACCATTGTGCAAACAAGGTTCCAAAAGGTTTTTTCGATACTAACTACATACCGTAGATGAATCTATGTGAAAATGAAACTGTTCGATTTATATAATAGTAAAATACATTGGATTTTTCAAAATAGCATAGACAAAATCTCATTAATTATTATATTTGTCGAACACTAACCAAGTCCCCACAATGGAACCTCACTCCTTAAAGATCCTCTACAATGTTTTCGCTTGCCATCCTAACCAAAATGAAAGTGTTTGGAAATAACAAGAAGAAGCAATAACACAATTTTGGAGACCAATAAATAAACGTATCAACGGTAGGAGTTTATTTATTCAATCATCAACAATAACTGTTTCAACAGTAATAGTTTACACATAAGAAAATAAACGTAGTTTATCACCTTTTTGGGGTCAGCCATTAGACTAATACACTAAAGCTACTAAAAGAGAACCACATAGCAACCACTACTAATCCACAGAGGCATAAATATTATAATAAAACATAGATCAAGATGGGTTATGTTACCCATAAAAAATATCGTGAGTCGACATCGACTGACCATCGATATCGCTATAAAAAAGGTAGAATACAAATATACATTGAAGCAAGAGTTTACCCATTCACGTACTACATAGTAGTTTTCCATCATTGTTCAAGCAAAGTTGCAAAAGGTTCCGAGATACTAACTACAAACCCTAATTGAATCTGCGTGAAAAGTAAATTTTTTGATTTGTATAATAGTAAAACAAATAGATTTTTAAAAATAACAAAGGAAAAATTTAAGAAATTATTAACTTTTTCGAAAAGTAATCAGGTTCCAAAAACGGAACCTCACTTCGTTAAGATCCTCTATGTTATTGTTGCTTGGAATCTCGACCGAAATGAATGTGTTGGAAAATAATAAAGAGCAACGGTACAAATCTAGAGACCAAAAAATAAACGTAGCAACAATATGAGTTTATTTATTCAATCTTCAAGAATAACACTTGCAAGAGTGAGAGTTTGAAAACCAAAAAATGAACGTAGTTTATTGCGCTCTTAATGTCAGCCATTATTCTAATAAAATAAATTTCTTAAAAGAGTACCAACATAGAAACACTAACTAATCAAAAAATGCAAAAACGTTATCAAAAAACTTAGACTAAGAAGGGTGATCGTAACCATAAAAAATATCATGAGTCTACATAGATTGAGATCGGCTAACTGCATCAGAAAGGTGGAATACAAATATACATAGACCTAGGAGTCGATCCATTCACGTATTGCATAGTCATTTTCCACCATTGTGCAAACAAGGTTCCAAAAGGTTTTTCCTATACTAATTACATACCGTGGATGAATTTGCGTCAAAAGTAAATTGTTTTATTTATATAATAGGAAAATACATTGGATTTTTCAAAATAACATAGACCAAATCTCATTAATTATTATATTTGTCCAAACACTAACCAAGTCCCCACTTGAAACCTCACTCCTTAAAGATCCTCTACAATGTTTTCGCTTGCCATCCCAACCAAAATGAAAATGCTCGGAAATAACAAGAAGGAGCAACGACACAATTTTAAAGACCAATAAATAAGCGTAGCAACGGTAAGGGTTTATTTATTCAATCATCAACAATAACTATTGCAACAATAGAAGTTTACACACCAGAAAATGAACGTAGTTTATCACTTTGGTGGGGGTCAGCCATTACACCAATACACTAAAGCTATTAAAAGAGTAACCACATAGCAACCACAACTAATACACGGAGGCATAAACATTATAATAAAACATAGATCAAGATAGGTTATATTACCCATAAAATATACCGTGAGTCAACATCGACTGACCATCGATACCACCATAAAAAAGGTACAATACAAATATTCAATGACCCTGGAATTTACGCATTCACGTATTGCATAGTGGTTTTTCACCATTGTTCAAGCAAAGTTGCAAAAGGTTTCGAGATACTAACTACAAACTGTAATTGAATCTGCGTGAAAAGTAAACTTTTCGATTTGTATAATAGTAAAACATAATAGATTTTTCAAAATAACAAAGGAAAAATGTAAGTAATTATTAATTTTTTTGTAAAAGTAACTCGGACCCAAAAACGGAACCTTACTCCAACAAGATCCTGTATGATGTTGTTGCTTGGAATCTCGACCGAAATGAAAGTGTTGGGAAATAATAAGAAAGACCAACGACACAAATCTAAAGACCAAAAATAAAACGTAGTAATAATATGAGTTTATTTATTCAATCATCAATAACAACTGTTGCAAGGGTAGGCGTTTGAAAACCAGAAAATGAACGTAGTTTATTACAATCTTAGTGTCAGTCATTATACCAATAAAATAAATTTGTTAAAAGAATACCAACATAACAACACAAACTAATCCATAACGCGGAAACGTTATATAAAAACTTAGACTAAGATGGGTGATCGCACCTATAAAAAATATCGTGAGTCTACATAGATCGAGATCGGCTAGCTCCGTCAGAAAGGTGGAATACAAATATTCATAGACCTAGGAGTTCATTGATTCACGTATTGCATAGTCATTTTCCACCATTGTGCAAACAAGGTTCCAAAAGATTTTTTCGATACTAACTACACACCATAGATGAATCTGCGTTAAAAGTAAACTATTCGATTTATATAATAGGAAAATACATTGGATTTTTCAAAACAAGATAGGTAAAATCTCATAAATATTATATTTGTCCAAATAATGATCAAGTCCCCACAATGGAACCTTACTCCTTAAACATCCTCTACAATGTTTTCGCTTGTCATCCCAACCAAAAGGAAAATGCTTGGAAATAACAAGAAGGAGCAACGACACAATTTCAAAGACCAATAAGTAAACGTAGCAACGATATGAGTTTATTTATTCAATCATCAACTATAATTGTTGCAACAATAGAAGTTTACAACAAGAAAATGAACGTAGTTTATCACGTTGTTGGGGTCAACCATTATACCAATACACTAAAGTTACTAAAAAAGTAACCACATATCAACCATAATTAATCCACAGAGGCATAAACATTATAATAAAACATAGATTAAGATGAGTTATGTTACCCATAAAAAATATCGTGAGTCGACATCGACTGACCATTGATACCGCTATAAAAAAGGTAGAATACAAATATACATTGACGCAAGAGTTTATCCATTCACGTACTACATAGTGGTTTTCCACCATTGTTCAAGGAAGGTTGCAAAAGGTTTCGAGATACTAACGACAAACCACAATTGAATTAGCGTAAAGTTAATTTTTTTATTTGTATAATAGTAAAACATAATAGATTTTCCCAAATAACAACGGAAATGTGTAACTAAGTATTAACTTTTTCGAAAAAGTATCCATGTCCGAACATAGGAACCTCACTCCGTCAAGAATCTCTACGATGTTGTTGTTTCCAAGCTCGATCAAAATGAAAGTTTCGGGAAATAATAAGGAGCAATGACACAAATCTAGAGACCAAAAAATAACGTAGCAACAATAAGAGTTTATTTATTCAATCTTCAACAACAACAGTTGTAAGAGTATGAGTTTGAAAACCAGAAAATGAATGTGGTTTATTGCCCTCTTAGTGTCAGCCATTATACAAATAAAATAAATTTGTTGAAAGAGTAACAACATAGCAACACAAACAAATTCAAAAAGGCATAAACGTTATAAAATAACTTAGACTAAGATGGGTGATCGTACCCATAAAAAATATTGTGAGTCGACATAGATCAAGCTTCGCCAGCTCCATCAGAAAGGTAGAATATAAATATACATAGACCTAGAAGTTGATCCATTCACGTATTGCATAGTCATTTTCCACCATGGTGCAAACAAGGTACCAAAAGGTTTTTCGGATACTAACTAAATACCATAGATGAGTCTGCATGAAAAGTAAACTGTTCGATTTATATAATAGTAAAATACATTGGATTTTTAAAAATAACATAGGCAAAATCTCATTAATTATTATATTTGTCCAAACATTAACCAAGTCCCCACAATGGAACCTCACTCGTTAAAGATCCTCTACAACATTTTCACTTGTCATCCCAACCAAAATGAAAGTGTTTGGAAATAACAAGAAAGAGCAGCGACAAAATTTCAAAGACCAATAACTAAATAGAGCAAAGGTAGGAGTTTATTTATTCAATCATCAACAACAGCTATTGCAACAGTAGAAGTTTACACACCAGAAAATGAACGTAGTTTATCGTCTTTTTGGGGTTAGCCATTATACCAATACACTAAAGCTATTAAAAAAGTAACCATATAGCAACCATAACTAATCCACAAAAGCATAATCATTATAATAAAACCTAGATCTAGATAGGTTATATTACCCATAAAATATACCGTGAGTCAACATCGACTGACCATCGATACCACCATAAAAAAAAGGTACAATACAACTCTTTAAAGATGTGGAATACAAATATACAATGACCCAAGAGTTGATCCATTCACATATTGCATAGACGTTTTTCACCATTGTTCAAGCACGGTTCGAAAAGGTTCCAACATACTAACCACATATCGTAGTTGATTTTTGCGTGAAAAGTAAATTTTTCGATTTCTATAATAGTAAAACACAATGGATTTTTCAAAATAACATAGCAAATATGTCACTAATTTTTAATTTTTTCCAAATAGTAACCACATCCCCACAATGCAACCTCAATCCGTAAAGATCCTTTACGATGTTGTCGCTTGCCATTGTAACATCCGGACCGGATATTACGAGTTTAAAAATATAATATAAAATAAGAAAATAAAATCACATTTATTATAAATCCATTTCCCAAAATTGCGGGAATTTCAAAGAATTTATTTCATAATAAATATAACTCTAAGTTCAAATCTTCTCAAAATTTAATAAAATACCAAAACAGTCTCATAATAGATTACATCTTTATTCCAAAACCATAAATGATAAAACTCTATAAAACTGTTCCCATGAGTTTTCCCCGCTCCGCTGCTAAGCCTCACCAGATCAACCTGCAACATCATTTGCTCCCGTGTACCGCGTACACGATCATCGCCAAACACAAGCAGATAGGGTGAGCTAACAAAATAAACATATATATATATATATATATATATATATATATATATATATATATGGCACAAATATACCAATCACACAATCACACCAAAGGAATTCCATCCTTTGATATCACACCGCATGACCACCACCATGTTATTCGTGTTCTACATCTTCTAGTGAGTACCTCAAGGTGTCTTGCTGCCACAGCTATCGGCCACAACTGATAAAGCACGTGTCGGGTAACCATGCTACGGATCATACACCGTAACGCCAGGTGGAGTTCCCATATACAAACATAATTCGTAACGTCCCAAGACTACCAAACTCGTCAGTCAACTACTGAGGAGGACAATCTATCTGGACCCATTCGTACTGGCCACAACCAGCACACTCGCCAACCCGAGCTCAACTCAAGGGTTCCTCGTGTTCATCCGTCATCCCGAGCTCAACTCAAGAGATTCCATTCCGAGCTCAACTCGAGGAATGCCACGTGCTTAACCCCTATCCCGAGCTCAACTCAAGGGATACGTTCCAAGCTCAACTCAAGGAACACCAGCAAGTCGACCTTTAAGATATCCTAGAAGCCTTGTAGATCACGCACATCATAGCAAGCATAACACCAATCTGCTACGGCAAAATCGTCTAGCGAGGGACACGAACTGCTAGGCGCTGCCGCTTCCAGATTACTTGGTGGGGACACGTACCACCAGTCGCTACCGCTTCCAGATTGCTTGGCGGGGGACACGTACCGCCAGTCGCTACACCAATACTTCCACATTACTACCTTTAGTTCAGGTTCAAGCATACTTCACACAGGTTGCTCTCATTTGCTCTCATTCTAGAATACCCCTAATGAAAAGCATTGCCATCTATAATGTTCTAGGCCTTATAGCATCTCACATGTGAATTCATCCCCTAGTCATATAGACCATCCCAAGCATGCTCAAACAAAATATAAGCAGCAACACTCTAACAATTTTAAGCACATGATCTTATGCACCGATGCAATTTAATATTGACACCCATGCCTTCACCAAACCAATTCTCCACATGTGACTAACCCAAAGGAACATTCAAATTGATAGAGACTTACCACATAACCCAATTATGCTTCATTAGAAGTTACTTGAACTAATCAAGGGCTTATTCATACATTTTAACGACTCCAAAATCAGCAATATTGAGTGACGTATATCTCTAGCTACTGACCTCAAAATCCAATCTCCACCGTTCAAAGTGAAGAACCACATGTTATGGACCACCTGTCAAAATTTCACCTAAATATGACGGTTAACGAACCAGGAAATGTAGTTTTACGAAAACTGCGCGAATTAGAAAAATTGGTGGCGCCTAGCGCTCAGAATCAGACGACTGGCGCCCGGCGGAACTAAACTACCGCTCAGCGATTACTATTGCGCGAAAAGTACGAAAAACAGCGTTTTTCGTGAATCAACACACCACGCACCCCTGGTGTGGCGCCTAGCGGCCAATTAGGTGCCGCCAGGCGGTTCCTGCACCTGCGAACCTTGCCTCCATCACAACAACTCTGATTTCATTCAATTTACGACTCAAAAGGTTGTACTCACATGTTTAGGTTCATGATCCATTCCTAAAACTTCCAATAAGTTAAATTCCATTAACCTTTTCCCTTTAATTTAGTGCCCCTATAAAATCCCCCAATTCATCAACCCTAAGATGACCTTCATGCAATTTTCATCTCAATTTAACCCCCAATTCACGAATTTCCAAGAAAGTATGATGTTTAATCATTCATAAAGATTAGAACGCAATTTCTCCCCGATCAGAAACCTCTCAGAACTTGGGAAACATCAAAATCAAGCCAAAAGTGGCTCGTGTCGCCTGGCGGGTGTTCATCACCGCCAGACAGTTCATCAAGAAACCCAGAAATTGGTGAAAATGGTAAGTGTCGCCTGGCGGTCAGCAGCTTACTGCCAGGCAGTTCCTCATCAGGAACCCAGAAAAAAGCCAAAATTGCATGTATCGCCTGGCGGCCATGAGTGACCCGCCAGGCGGTTTCTGGAAAATTTCTAGAAACCCAGATTTCAATGAACAACGAAAAAAACCATACACATACATGCTATCAATCATACAATTATGCATAAAACTAGGTAAGACGTGATACAGCTCCCCTAACCTGGTTGGTTCCCTTGGCTTAAATTTTGGAATTGTTGTGAATTCTCTCTTGATCCTCAAGGATCTCCCTTTGGCTTTCTCTCCCAATTTAGCTTCAAAGCTTCACTCCAACCTTACTACTCTCAAAATTCGTGTTCTGTTTTCTGAGTACACTCACAGCTTGCCAAAACCCTTCTTCTTACCTCACATTGGCCTTTTAAAGGTGCCTTAAAGCTAGATAATTACCAAAAACGAATTTAAGGTTTAATGGCAATGTTTATTATCATTCATTGATTCTTTATGGTCCATTTTTCAGCCTCCCTTGGCTGCCCATGCATGAAGGTTTCCCTTAACCCTTCAAATTCAAGCCAAAACCCAAAATAGCAAAAATAAAGTTTAATTTGATTTCTCCAACACTTGAACCCATAACCATACAAATGCCAAATCAATGTTCAACCATTTAACCAATTCATGTTTCATGATGACTAATATAATTAAATGATTATATCATTTCATAATCATGCTCAACATATATTTAAAAAAATAAAAACAAATAAATAACACACAATTGGCATACTTAGGACTCGAACCCAAGTCCTCTCACACAATTAAAGTACTCTCATCAATTGAGCTAGTACTTTTCCACATGATAACAATCCGCATTAAATGCCTTAAAGGCTCATACTACCTGCATTTATTAAATAATTATTTAATTAATTATTCAAATTTCTCGGGTCTAACAGCCATCCTGAAAAAAATGAAAGTGTCGGAAAATAATATGAAGGAGCAACGTCACAAATTCATAGACCAAAAAATAAATGCAACAATGGTAGATGTATATTTATTCAAGCATCAACAACAACAGTTGTCAGAGTAGGATTTTACATACCAGAAAGTGAACGTAAATTATCGTCCTATCGGGATCAGCCATTATACCAATAAACTGAATCTATTAAAAGATAACGACATAGCAACGATAACTAATCCATAAAGGCAGGAACATTATCAAAAAAAATTAGACTAAGATGGGTGATCATAACCATAAAACCTATTGTGAGTCGACATCAACTGACCATAAATACCATCATCAGAAAGGCAGAATACAAATATACAATGACCCAAGAGTTGATGCATTCACGTATTGCATAGTCGTTTTTCACCATTATTTAAGAAAGGTTCTAAAAGGTTCTGAAATACTAACTGTATACCTAGAATTTGAGTGAAAAGTAAATTTTGGATTTATAAAAATATTAAAACACAATGGATTTGTCCAAACAACAACCAAGTTTCCACAACGGAACCTTACTCCGTGAAGATCCTCTACAATGTTATCGCCTTCCATCTCAACCAAAATAAAAGTGTTGGAAATAGCAAGGAGGACCAACGACACAACTTCAGATACCAATAAATAAACGTAGCAATGATAGGAGTTTATACCAATACATTAAGCCTATTAAAAGAGTAACCACACAGCAACAACCACTAACCAACTAAGGCGGAAACATTATTAGAAAACTTAGACTAAGATTGGTGATCGTACAAATAAACAATACCATGAGTCAACATCGACTGACCATTGATACCACCATCAGAAAGGTAGAATACAAATATACAAAGGCCCGAGAGTTGATACATTCATCTATTGCTTAATCATTTTTCAGCAATGTGTAAGAAAGGTTCCAAAACGTTCCGAGATACTAAATGTGTATTGTAGTTGAATCTACGTGATAAGTAAAATTTTCGATATATATAATAGTAAAACACAATGAATTTTTCAAAATAACAAAGCAAAAATGTCAGTAATTATTAATTTTGTCCAAACAGTAACCAAGTCCCCACAATACAACTTCACTATGTCAAGATGCTCTATGATGTTGTCACTTGACATCCCAACTAAAATGAAATTTTTGAGAAATAACAAGAAGGATTAATGACACAAATTCAAATACCAAAAAATAAATGTAGCAACAGTAGAAGTTTATTTATTCAATCATCAACAACAACAACAGTTCCAAGTGTAGGAGTTTACAGACCAAAATATGAACGTAGTTTATCACCCTCTTGGAATCAACCATTATACCAATACACTAAATCTATTAAAATATTAACCACATAGCAACCACAAATAATCCACAGAGGCAGAAACATTATCAGAAAACTTAGATCTAGATGGGTGATCATACCCATAAAAAATATCATGAGTCGATATAGACTTACAATCGATACCACCATCAGAAAGGTGGAATACAAATATACAATGACCCAAACATTAATCCATTCACGTATTGCATAGTCATTTTCCACCATTGTTCAAGCAAGGTTCCAAGATACTAACTACAGATACTAACACAATATATTTTTCAAAATAACAAAGTAAAAATGTCACTATATATTTAATATTTCTAAACCGTAACCAGTTTCACACAACTCACCTTCACTCTGTAAGATCCACTACGATGTTGTCCCTTGCCATCCCGACCAAAATGAAAGTATTGGAAAATGACAAGGAGTAGCGGCAAAAATTCAGAGACCAAAAAATAAACATAGCAATGGTAGGAGTTTATTTATTCAATCATCAACAACAATTTCAACGGTAGTAGTGTACATACAATAAAATGAACGTAGTTTATCGTTCTCTCGGAGTCAGCGATTATACTAATGCACTAAATCTATTAAAAGAGTAACCTCACAACCATTATACCATAAAAAATATTGTAGTGTGTGTTTTTCTTGTAATTTATTCTTTAGTCAAGTGGGACAATGTCATAAATTTGAACCTTTGGATTACCCACATTCAATTTCAGGATATTAACATGGACATGAGAACTGAAGCTGATACTGTCGTTATGCCAACTTTTAACTATGACATAAAAAATCCCTTCTCAACACTTCAAAGCACAGGGTTTATGTCACTATTGTATTCCTTACAATCCATTCTTTATTCACAGATTTCTGTAAGTGGAGAAATTCTAAGGTATACTATATAATGATACTTAGATTAAAATATAAACACATGATATGTACATAATAATTTTTTTAATTGGTTCTTTTCTTGTAGAACATAGTGATTTCAATGGAATGGTTCATTTTGTATACTTTTTTGGATAGCATGACATAAACAAACATGAGCACTGATAATCCTTTTCATGTTTGTTGATGACATGGTCACTAGTGGTTATATGGACAAAATTGAAATTAATGTCGTTAGTTTTCATACATGTTTGTGTATCATAATCATTTCATGTGAAAAACAGATAGTATGGGTACTAAGTTATGTAGTCCTTGATTTGCACTCCCTACTTTGCACATGTTTGGCATATTGTTATTATATGTGGGCTATTGTGAAATGGCTCATTAGTGGTTAACGTAGTGAGCTTCCAGGTGCAAGTATTATAAATCAAATATATAAATTGAGGGTACATTTATGTCGTGCAACTTATATCAAGTGGGTTTGCACATCATAACCCATTGGTTTGTATATTTCTTCCACGCTTGATTTATAACTTTTCCTTCTGAATTAAAGCCAACAATTTCACTTTACCAAATGAAAGTTTCATGGATATAAGTAAGGCAAGCAAGTGGCAGTGTTTAATGAAAAATTATAAAAATATTATATGCTACTGATGTGCAAATCACATGAAGTTGATTTGCATTTATGTACACAATACTTTGCAGATGTCTTAAACAATTGATTTATACATTTTCGTATAATTTAAATTAACTTTTAGACTTTACGAAATGAAGATTCCATGTACGTACTAAAGGGTAACAAGTGCTTCTGTTACAATAAAAATAGAATAAATCAATTTAGCCTGATGATGTGGAATTAAAATAAATGGCTTAACACTTATTTACCCTGTGGTTCGCAAATGTGTTCCTTAGTTAAAAGTAACAATTTTACCTTATCAAAGTAATCTTTCATGTACATAATAAAGGGAACAAGGAGCAATTGTTAACCAAAAAAGATTAAAAAATTAGAATAAGGTGATGATGTACAAATGAGATGAAATGGGTTAGCACTTATAGACCCGTGGCTTTAAAGATGTCTTTAATAATTGATTTCTATATTTTGGCAGAAATAAAAGAACATTTTAACTTAACGAAATGAAGCTTCCATAAAGGGTAGAATGTGGACGTGTTAAAAATAAAACAAAAAATTTACCTAATGGCTTGATGATGTGGAAAACTCATTATGTGGGTTAACACTTATTTACACAGTGGTTTGCATATGTGTTCCAGACTTTATTTATATGTTTTTATAGTTAAAAATAACATTTTGACTTAAGGAAATGAAGCTTTGATGTACACAATAACGAAACAAGGGGCAAATAATAACAAATTAATAAGATTATGATGTGTAAATCAAATGTAGTGGGTTAGCACATATTTAGCCAATGGTTTTTAAAGTTAAAAATTACTCTTTTACTTAATCAAAGGAGGCTTTGATGTGCATAATAAAGGGTAGCAAGTGCAATTGTTAAACAATTGATATCATAGGTTTGCAGATATGTTAAGCAATTGATTTATATATTTTGGCATAATTAAAAATCAATTTTTACTTGACCAAATCAAACTTCGATGTAGAAATCACATTCAGTGGATTTGCATTTGTTTTCCTAATGGTTTGCACATGTGTTCCACACTTGATTTATATGTTTTTAAAGTTAAAAATAACATTTTTTTTTCTTAATAAAATGAAGCTTTCATGTACACAATAAACGCAAGGAGGGGCAAGTGTTAAAAATAAATTAACATAAATTTTAGGATGATGATATGCAAATCAGGTGTAGTGGTTAGCATGTATTTAGCTAGTGCTTTGCAAATGTCTTCCATACTTCATTTACATGTTTTTCCAGAGTTAAAAATAACTTTTTGACTTAATCAACAGGGGCTTTCATGTGCATACTAAAGGGTAGAAACTGTAATTGTTATGCACAAAATATTCAAAATTAAAAATTAAAAATCACTTGATGAGATTAAGTGGATCTGCATTTATTTTCCCAGTGATTTCCACATGTATTACACACTTGATTTATATATTTTTAAACTTAAAATAACATTTTTTCATGTACACAATAAACAAAAGGAGGGACAAGTATTAACAAATAAATTAACAACAAATTTAGGATGATGATGTGCAAATTAGATGTAGTGGGTAAGCACTTATTTAACCAATGCTTTACAAATGTCTTACAAATATCATTTACATGTTTGCACTTATTTCAGCAATGATTTGCAAATGTGTGGCTAACCTGTTTAATAATTTTGCAGTATAAAAATGTTGAATACTAATTGTAGGGACAAAAGTAAGGCCACCACGACCAAGTATTAATAATAAATTAATAAAACATATGTTTGTTCATGAGGTGCAAATGACATCAAGTGCATCCAACTAGAATTCTACAACAATGAAACATTCCACAATTGAAGTTCTAATCTAAAGTTCACAAATTCGTTTAAAATAAATTAAAATGGTAACGAAAATGTTATTTACAAATTCAATCCAGTGTTGGAAAATCAAAAGTATTGTATTGAATTACGTGAAGAATCATATCACGGTGAATATTTTCTGGATCCAAAACCCATTGACATATGTAGTCTTGTCTAAATTGTTGAAGATCTTCATGTCATCATGAATTACTTTTTTAGTACAATGTGTTAACCTTTATATTCTAAAAATGAAATGATTTATAAAATTGAGTATGGCATTTCTGCTAACACATCTGTAAGCTAGCATGCTTTTGTTGTTGTATTTCTTCACACCGTCCCACAATTGCAGATATTTTAACACCATAATCTCGCAATCATACCTAGAAATAAAAACCATACAATTGAAATCACAAAAGACACACATAATTAAGCATTACAGAATTATTTATCCAGACTTCGAGGAGTACAAGTATAGTTGTTGTGGAAGGTCTTCGATGATTACTTCAAATATTGATTTCTCTTTTGGGGGAGTTAACAACAGTGAAAACAAGTGTTCCAGATTGTGGGCCTTCACAAAAACCAAGTTAAAAGTCATGTTAGTGAATTTGGCAAGTCATGGTTGATGTTGGCCAAATAATTAAACAATGAATACAATACTTACAATATGATTATCTATCTCTTTTCTCCTACGACACGGGGGAGGGAATCAAGTACATACAATTTCTTTGATTCCTAATGGAGTGCATAACACCACCAATGTTCATCATAAAGTAAGAGTGCCATAAACTGAAACCAATTAAAAGCAAGCGTTAACAGAAAGAAATCCAGAATACGAGGTACATATAAGTAGTAAAAAAACCATTGACAATTCTAACAAATTTGGCTTTCACCAAATCCTTCGAAGAATGAGGCAGCAAGCCACTAGTTTCAGTGCTCGTTAGTATCTGTCCATTGATCTCAACATATATACATCTGAAAGGTTACAAAGTATGGATTAAAATAATGAAATTCAAACGACCATCAAAGTCAAAAGTAAAGTTCATACTTGTTCCTACATGGACAATATTACTTTATTATGGGACTCGAACATCATCTTACCACAATCTGGAGCTTCTCGAATAGGTACTCCATGGTCTTACGGGCTATGTTTTCATTATCGAACACTAGGTGAAACATGGGGGGTTACATGCAAAAAAAGCTCTGACGATCAAGTCAGCAAAAACTCTCAAAGTCAAATCTCAGTTTAATCACTAAGGATATGCGTACATTTAATTACTAAGGTCCACCCTTATTTATAGGTGATTAATCTCGTTTTACTTTAAGTCAAACCATTGGTTAGGCTTTGGCAATGTGTATTTTGGTCCAACTTTATTAGGCCTATCTAGACTTAATTAGGCCCACACTACAGACCCATTATTCTTTTATGCTGCTTCGACTGATTTTTCCATAAGTCAAAGTCACGTTTTGATCATTACCACTTACATATCTGTTCTTCACGGTTGTGGCCGGTTAGTGTGTACATTGTCTCTATGATTAAAGGAACCGGATAATTGACCTATTTTGCTGCTATGTAAGCAAGTTATTTTGTATAAGGTGTGTGGTGCGACGCTTTGTTACCCGTTATGCCGTTATGTACTCGGTTGTGGTCTTCGTAGTGTTCCTTCAGATAATAGTGGTTTAGGTTAGTGGCTTTAGGGTTTACAGCCTTTATCACACAATTGGCTTATACTTATCAAATTGTGCTTTAGCCCTTCAACTAAAAGCACGTTGTGGATGTTGGACGAGGCTTCATTGCTTATGACACCATTTCCAAGTATCCTTCCTTTGTTATTATAACTATAAGTCACAAAGCCTTCTTCCTTCAGTTCCAACTTTGCAAACTTGAACTTATCACCAACCATATGCCTCGAGCAGCCACTATTTAGTTACCATAGATCTTTCTTTTCATGTTTTATGACCTGCAAAACAACATAGCATTACATGGTACCCTTTGATAGTTTGGGTCCAACATGGTTATGCCTTTCTAAATCTTTTTGGGATCCATTTCATAAATCCCTTAGGTACATCCTATTTTCTAGCATAGCAATTCTTAAGAACATGACCTTTCTTTATACAATAGTTGATAGAAATGAATGGCATAGCATTTGGCTCACTCTTTGAAAAGAAACTAGAGAACTTTTTGCCTTTCTTTTCATGGGTAGGTGTATAACCAAGTCTAGCCTTCCCAAAAACACAATTTTGAGAGCCAAGAATAACTTCCAGGTTTGCTTTTCCTCTTGTGAAGTTTGAACAGGTTTTCAAAAGATATTTCACTTGATTTTCGAAAGTAGTGCAGTTTTCACAAGGTTTTATAACCAACTATTTTTCAGAACAATCAACTGAATTACTGTAAATCATTTCCAAATGTTCGAAATTAGTTTTTAAGTCGACTGTTTCTGATTCTAGTTGGCTAACTCTATTTTCTAGTCAGTTATTTAATCCTCTTAGTTGATTGTTCATGGCAGCATTTTTGTTTGCCTCACTATGCAATTCTTCAAAGTCATGCAACAATTGGTAATAGTTATTTTTATCTTTAGATGACAAGGAACTTACTTGGCTTGATGAGGATGATTCATATTCGGCCATGAGGCATAGATTTGCTTCCTCACTTCCTTATTGAGATGAAGTACTTGTTGAATCATCATTGTCCTCCCAAGCAATGTAGGCATGTCTTTCCTTGGCCTTTATCTCTTTTTTCCTGTCACCAAGCTTCTCCTTCTCTTTGTTAACATTAGGATATTCAATCTTCATATGTCCTTGCTTCCTACAATTATAACATGAGAATTTATAAGTATTGCTTGAATCATTTTGTTTAGAAATGTACCTCCTTTGATTACCTTTTGTTGCCTTTCCTCTTGAGATACTTCCCAAACCTCTTAACTAGTAGATTCAAGTTCTCATTATCACTTGATTCAACAGCCTCTTCCTCGGTTTCATCACTTTTCTTGGAGCTAGCCTTCAAGGCTATGATTTTTACATTCTTCTCACTTGACTCAAGCTCACTTAGCCTTTGCATTTCAATCTCATGCTCTCTTAGTTAGCCAAATAGTACAACTATGGTGGTGATGATGGATAAATCCTTGGATTCAGATATGACAGTCACCTTTGGTTGCCAATTTCTATCAATACACTTTATCACTTTTATGTTTAGCTCCTCTTTGTCAAATTCTTTGCCAGACCCATGAGATGGTTGAATATGTGAGTGAACCTTTTTTGAACTTCAGCTATGGACTCTCCTTTTTGCATCTTGAAAAGCTCATACTCTTGAATCAATGCATGCTTCCTTGCTCTATTCACTTCATTTGTTCCCTCATGTGTAACTTCTAGGACATCCCACATTTCCTTTGCACTCTTACATTGGGAGACCCTAAAGAATTCATCCATACTCAAAGATTAAGTGATGATATTCTTGGCATTGCAATCATAATGAGCTCTTCTCCTTCCTTCATCCCCGTCCATTCAGTCCAAGGCTTGTCCACCTGCTTATTTTCAAGAAGACATTTAGGAGTATATGGTCCATTAATTATTGCATCCCAAATCCCTTTGTCTATAGTTCAATGAAAATTTGCATCCTTATTTTCCAAAACTGATAGTTTAGGCCACAAAACATAGGTGGTCTATGAATAGAGGCACCTTCAACAAAAAGGAGTTTATTTTCAGGCATTTCAAAAGATTTTTTTTATCAAACTTGAATATCTTTCAAGAACCTTGCTCTAGATACTAATTGTTAGTTTTAAAATGGTGATTTAAGCTAAGAAGGGGAGGGGGCGGGGGGTTGAATTGGCTATTTAAAAACTTTTCAATTAATCAAATAGACTAGAAAGTTAGAATGTAAAAGTAGCAGACCAGTACACTTTTGATCAGTTAAAAAAGAAAACATCAGACTAATTTGTTCTTGAGGTATGAAACAGTTGATTAAAAAGACAAATCAATCGGCTAAAATACTAGGAATTTATGCAGAATACAAAATTCGCATATTTAACTCAAACATGAATCTTTTACATACAAGACTTTTTCCAATCAATGTTTCTAACTATTATACAACCTCAGATTGCACAAGAACGCATTAAAACACAGCAAGAAGTGGATTACTTGATTTTCTTGAGATTTTAAAGTGATTCAAAGTGAGTGAGATGAGAGAAAGAGAATTGCAAGTTGTTTTTATACTGGTTCACTTAATCACATAACTACATCCAGTTTACTAGGACAACCTGAGCCTGGTTTCCACTAAATTCAAAAGTTTTACAAATCAAACACCAAGATTAGACTTTTGAACAAAGAAACTCACAAAATTTTTGACTCACAAAAATCTAGACAACTACCCTACAAGAATCACACTTACAGACCTGAAATCACATCAGGCAAACAACCAAAGGCACAAGAACATCCAAACCTGATGGTGGCTCTCCCTAGCCAACCATACATGTGTTCTTGAAGCTACTCATAAGCCAAAATGCCTGCAAGATTAACCAAGATCTTCAAACAATGAGTTGCAACTACGTATTGTAGAGAGAGAGTTTTCTAGAGAAGAATGACAAAGTTCCATGCTCAAAAACTCAGAAAAATGTGACTCTGCTCTTGAAAACACATAATCTATGGTTTGGTTTAAGTGAAATCAGCCGATTGAATACTCTGTACAATCAGCTGATTTCACTTAAGTGAAATCAGTCAATTGAAAAATAATTCAACTGACTGAATGCATTCATACCACAAACAATATACTACAAGCCTTTTAACATGTTAAAACCCATTTTAACAGATTAAAAGAGACACACTAAGACACACAAGACATCTAACTTATGTCATATAGCCTACCAACATGATATAACACAAAAACATTACATTTAACATATTATTTCCATATTTAACACACACAAAACTTAATCTTCAAGTGGATCTTCATCAATCTTCATCAAACACCTATGATCTTCATGCACATGGCTTATTAAATTTTTTGCTTCAAGCTTGCTTGTGCCAACAAATATAGGGTTAGGAAAGTCCTCTACTTCACCAGTAATGCAAGGTTCATCAACACCTTTGTGGTTAGACTCTAACGGTACTTCCTCAATAGACAAATCAACATAGCCATTGTGCTTCCCCTCAAAATTGATATGTGTTTCATGCACGTCAGTAGTGGGAGAATCACGCCCTATGGTTCACCACTTTCATCTCTTGCATCATCAGCGACCTTCTACTCCTCATCACATCCTTCTTCTAGAGACGTGCTTTAAAAATATCTTTACATCTTCTGCATTTGGTCTTTCATCTCCCATAGCAGCCTTACATTATCAAGCAACCTCTTTATCAATTCGTTTTTGTTATTGTTTTCAGCACGACCCGACTCCTCAGATATAATGGGATTGTTTACTTCCTCCAGCGTTAACCTCCAATCAAAAACAACCTGCAAATATTAACAAAATGTCATAAATTCACTTCTCGTACATATTCTATTGAATGTGAAAATCAAACAGCATGGCTTTGCAGTAAAAACCACAAAAATAAGCAAGTAATTAGGTCCCTAATTACCAATTGCAAAGTAGCCAACAATTGGAATTTAAGGTTTATAAACTGACCCAAATACTCAATATCAATTGTCTTCACCTAAAAAATGCAATGGCTAACTACTGTGTAAAACATATGTCATGGGTTTGCAAATATGAAGTTCGTACTATGCACATATGGCCATTGAAAGAAAACAGAATAAGCCAACCAAGTAAATCATCCCTGAATTAGTACTTGAGAA
>Ga0214545_1003077_pt1 | contig 32030 bp, 32 predicted proteins | sample CNSS4metaG_FD_160064 | JGI IMG/M metagenome (GOLD analysis project Ga0214545, IMG submission 160064) | Root nodule microbial communities from cowpea collected in UCLA plant growth center, Los Angeles, California, USA - CNSS4 | ecosystem: Host-associated > Plants > Roots > Nodule | place: USA...
GTGATCTCTTTGGCCCATGTAAAGAATGTGAGAAGCCCATTGATTTTGTGATCATCTAATGGGAGGCCCTTTTGAATCTTTTTCATCATTGATCTTGTAATTGGGCCTTTTAATGGGCTTGGGCTTGAAGGTGCAATTGGGCTTGGTGGGGTCACATCATCAGGCTAGTTTCCTTTTCCTTATATTTTGAGGAGTTTCTTGAAAGAAGACCAAGATTACTGTGGACAAATACTAAATCTTTCGCCCTTTTAGGTGTCATCTTATTTCTTTTTAAAGAATGTATAAAAGAGTAGGTGCTCCAATTTTTTTCACAGCAAGAAGAAGAACATGGTTGTCCAAGTAGCTTAAGAGCTATATTTTGAAGTATTGGTGCATGAGATCCATGAATAATCCACCATGACTTTGCATCCATTTTTCCTCTATCCCTTAAAGAGTCCTCATCTGCAAAATCTCCCAATTTACCTGAAGAGATATGCTACTTTTAGTCCAACAATCAATCAATATTGAATTTACCACCTCAAGAAAGGATGAATGTTCAACTTCTGTCTTCCTTTCATGTTGGTATATGATCTTTCTAACATTTTCAATCATTAAGTCCCACATTTCATATACCAAGTGAAGAGTAGCCATATTTGTATCTGTTTTTCTGAGAACATCATAAATAGGAGCAGTAAAAGCAAGTATGTAGTCAACCTTCATCCACCAATTATCATTCAATAAAGTTTCTTTCATAAATTGTGCATTGTCCACATTGTCCTCTTTATAAGAAGACCAGTCATCACTAATAACCATCTCTTGGAGTCCTTTCTTCAAACGTTGAAACCTTTTGAGCATGATAATGGTTGAAGCAAATCTTGTAGAAGCAATAGAAAGCAACTTGAATGAGTTGAAGGTATTGAACATTGACAATCTCATAGAGTGCCCCACAATAAATTTTTGATAAATGTAGCATTATCAACAATTTGTGTGATCCAAAAACATTCTTTATAAGTATCATTATTTCTTTCATAATTTTTTGCTGCAGAAATATTTTTCAATGCAAGATTCAATGTATGCACTACACAAGGAGTCCAGTAGATTGAAGGAAATTCTACTTCTATAAGCATACCTGCTGCCTTACATACAGCTGCATTATCAGTTATAATTTGTACCACAGTTTTTGGTCCAGCCTCCATAATTACATCTCTCATGTGTTTAGTAATAAAATCGTTGTCCTTTATCTCACCAGATCCATCGATTGACCTCAAAAACATTGGACCACTCTCATTGACAACCATAAAATTTATAAGTGGTATTCTTTGAGGATTAGTCCACCCATCACAAACAATTGTCACACCTTTATCATTCCATGAATCTCTTATGGGTTGTAGAAGATTTTCTACGTGACTTCTTTCTTTTGCAAGTAAAGGACCTCTCAATTTATTATATGTTGGTGTACATATCCATTGAGATTAAAAGTATTGGCAGCATAAGAAAATGCACTCCTGTAGTGAGGATTTTTGGCTAGATGAAATGGTAGTCCTGAAGAATAAAACATCCTTGCAATTTCATAATCAAGAGTATCTCTAGCTTGGATATTGAAAGAAGCTTCTAAAGGACCTTTGTGTTTTGGATTAACACCGCTATTCGTCTACTTTCCTTCATTAGATACAGATGGTAGAGAGACATTTTTCTTCTTTGAATTTTCTATTTTCAATGCTGCTTCATTGTCTAATCTTCTAAACTCAGCAAGTTTTGATGTAGTCACGTTTGGACAAATTCTAACTCCTGCTCCCATAATTTTTAGCAAATGAGATCTTACTCGAGTGTAAGATCCATTGAATGATAAATCACACAAACTGCACTTAATCATATTATTTCCACCACCAGGAATTTTTCTTAACTTTGTAACATATTTACACAAAGGTTTTGTTTCATGTTCTTTTTCGATGACATGACTAGGTATACTCGTCTTAATTTCCTATAATAAAATAAATTTTCTATTAAATTAATTTATTTGGGTATAAAAAAAATATCACAAACTAAAAAGAAATTATATAATTTAAATGCGACAAATATTAATTATAACAATAAAAACTAATATTTTAATTTAAATGGGACAAATATTAAAAAAAATATATAATTCAAATAAAAAATAAAAATTTAAATATAAAGAATTATTCGCTCTATGTAGATTTGTTTCATTTTACTTTAAACTTGTCTTTTTCATTTGAATTTATATCTTAACATTATATAAATGTGTTTTAAATAATAAAAATATAGCAATAAAAAACTTGAAAACATAAAAAATGTTATTTTTCTTCTATTCTAGTTAATTTGATCTTATAAAATTTCAACGATAGATATATTGTTCCATTTAAGGTGCAATTATACAATTGAATTACATAATTTTAAATTTAATATAATAAATAAATTATAAAATACAATAAAACATTATTTAATAAATACTAACAACGTTAACAAAAAAATTGTTCACATATACAAATATACACTGTATAAGAAAAACTACGATAAATTATTTTTACATCAAAAAAACTATGAAGGATATTTATTTAAATTATAAAAAAGAAAGTTTATAAAGTTACCTTTTCTAGACTTTCTTTCTTCTTCCCTTGGTTTTGCAACCGTAAAGCAACAACTTTCCTTCGTTCTACAACTGCAAAGCAACAACTTTCCTTTGTTATGCAATTGCTAACAAGTTTTCCAATTGTATTTCCTCTCAACTCAAGAGCTCTCAATCTCGATTCTTTCTTTTGTTTTTGTTACTTGTGATTATAACATCTCATTTTACTCTAATTTATAGAATAATTTATCCTCAACTCAAGAGCTCCCAATCTAGAATAATTTATTTTTATTTATCATCTTTATTTTATTTTATTTTAATAAAAGGTATGGAAGATTATTTTTTATCTTTTTATTTCCATTTTTATTTTAAATTTTTTGGATTTATTTTAATAGAAGGTATGAAAGATTATTTTTTATCCATTTATTTCCATTTTTATTTTAATTTTTTTGGGTTTATTTTAATAGAATGTATAGAAGATTATTTTTTATCCTTTTATTTCCATTTTTATTTTTATTTTTTTGAGTTTATTTTAATAGAATGTATGGAAGATTATTTTTTATCCTTTTATTTTTATTTTTATTTTTATTTTTTTGGGTTTATTTTAATAGAATGTATGGAAGATTATTTTTTATTCTTTTATTTCCCTTTTTATTTTAATTTTTTTGGATTTTAATAGAAGGTATGAAAGATTATTTTTTTTTACTTCCCTTTTTATTTTAAATTTTTTGGATTTATTTTAAAAGAAGGTATGAAAGATTATTTTTTATTCTTTTTATTTCCTTTTTTATTTTAAATTTGTTAGATTTCCCTTTATTCTCTAAAAAATAGAGAACAAAAATATCATACCAATCAAATAAAATATTCGAGTGACATTAAAAGAAAAGGGCAATCAAATAAAATATTCAAGTGACATTAAAAGAAAAAGGCAAAAAGTGAACAGAACAAAACGTGAACCATTTTCGCTTGCATACGTGAAAAAATTATTAGAATCCCGTATCAGTCGAGCATTCGAGCAGCCAGAGGTGTCCGCCGGCTCGTGTCTCAAAGCTGGCCGCGTCTGATCCATGGAGAAGCTTCCGACACCGTGTCGTGCAAGTGTCCGTCGCGCCTTCGCGTCCGTGTCCGCTTCGGGAGCGGGAAGCGTCGTCCAACCACCGTGTCAGAGCATCACAAAGGGGAAATTCCCTCTGAGAACGCTTAGCCTTTGTCAAAGTTTTGTTTGAAACTGTGGAACATGGGGCTCTAGATTGTAGTGAGGATGAGACGGAGAGGAAGAATGTTAGGCGGGCGAAGATGACAAAGAACGACATGGCAAAGAAGGCGGCATGCTTTAGGATGAGGGCATTGAGAATGTAAGAAATTATAAGGTTGACGACGAGGGTGGCCATGATGAAGGTGCTCCGAGGTCGAGGAAGAACAAGGCAGAGTGGTAAGGATATTTTGAAGGATCTGGTGGAATGGAGGAGGAAGACGCTGGCAATGTTAAGAGTTGTTAGGGTTTCTACAATACCCCTCTCACCAAATGTAGTGTGATGAATGGGGAGTGAAGGTTTTTTGTTTGGAGCAAAACGTTTTAATTTGAGTGAAATTTTTTGAAGGAAAAAGAATGAAGTGGAAAAATAAAATATAAAAAATAATATAATATTAATTACATAATATAGTAATTAATTTAGTAATTGATTACTTGTTATTGAAAATTTAGTCACTCTTTCGGTCACCAAATTACATAAATGATTATTGGTTACTAATCCAGTCATTAATAGTGACTAAATTTTTCGGTCACTAATTTCGGTCACTATTTAACAGATTTCTTGTCTATAATATGTATGTTATACGGGAGTAGGAGTTAATGTAGATGTGTCTGGCAGGGAGTAGATTGACACGAGAGTGGAAAGAACTTAGGGCTTTCTTTTATTTAAGTTGTTTCCAAATAAATGTTAAAGTTAATTAATTATTTCAATTGCTGTTTTTTTTTTTAATTTCTTGGATTTGCTTACATTTACATGGTTGAAACAAATATTAAATTTTATTTCTATTTGTTTTCTACAAACTATATGTTTTATAAATGTTCGTGACATCTGAAATCGGGGTATTACAATTACTATAGATAAATGTTTGGTCCCGAAGGAATGATACACAAGTTGACCAATAATAAGAAAAAGATCCTTTCATGAAGAAATATAAAAATTTGAGGACAAATCCTTTTCAAGAGGGAGAGGATAATAACTTACTCTCTAGCCATGGCTAAGCATATTCAAGAAGAGTTGGAGTCATTTGTGGAAGATGGGCCCAAGCTCTTGTCATCATGGGCCATTAATAAATATCTTTGTAATATAAATTTATTTTGGGCTTTGTATTTTGGGCCTAGTAGTGTAGGTTTTCTTTTGGGCCTTGTATAATGGGTCAAGTAGCACAGAATTTTGGGTCTTAGAAAGCCCATTAGTATGAAGCGCATTCTCCATTGACTTTTCAAAGTCAATATTCGACTATCTTAGTAGCCTTGAAGGCAAGAAAGAGACTTATCTCCTTTGGGAGAGAGTGGTCATGTGTCATACTCTCATTAGAGAGGTTTTCTCCTAGTGGCCACATGGCACTCTAGGAATGGAGAGTATTTTTCCACCTTCTTAAATGGCCACATGGCATTCTACGAATGGAGAGTATTTCTCACCTTCTTGAGTAACCACATATCCTCCTCCTATTGGAGACTTTTTTTCTCTTAATGGCCACAAGGTACCCTAGGAATAGAGAGTGTTTTCCATCTTCTTGAGTGGCCACATGACACTCTAGGAATGGAGAGCATTTCCCACCTTCTTTAGTGGCCACATGCCATTCTCCTATTGGAGAGGATTTATGTCTTGGACTCTAAGCTAGCCAAGTTATAGTTCTTGGGGTTTTGAATCAACATCCAATTGTTGAATCAACATCACCAAAGTCGATTCATTGTTGTGTTGCTCAATCAAGGCTTGACCTTGGTATGGTGTATAAGTCATTGGTGATTCTCCCTCCACCTCCTCAATAATTTCATTCAAATTCATGTTCCCTACACAAAAATAACTCAAAATCGAGACAAGAAAAAGTATAAATTGCCAGATAAGCTTAAAACTGAGACCAATTAATACTAAAAAACATCACCCTCAAAGTGTTAGGGTTTATTCACAACATGCAATCGATTAGGCTATCACTCAAGCTCTTCTACAAGAGTGTCCTCTAGGTCCTAAAAAAACCAAGAGAAAAGCGACACAATAGGATTGATGTTTCGGCAAACCACTATGGAATGCAAGAAATGAAAACTTCCAATGACAAAACTTTAAGAACCTAATGGTAGAACCTAATGGCAAACAAGAAAAGCACAATAAAAAAGATAGTTAAACTCTAGGTAAAGAAAATTCATGTTACAAACTTAGCAATAAGACTAACTCAAGCAAAGCATGGGAAGAAGACTTTGTGGAAAGTAATTTGAGCATGCAATCTCAAAGACTAATCAATCATCACTAGTGTAGTAAGGGCTTTTTGCCCCGATTATTTTCCTCATTTTACCTCAGGTCTGAAATCGAGGCATATTGGGGTGAGGCCAAAAGGTACCCCCTTTTGGCCTCGGTTATTACCCGAGACCATAAAGTCCCTTTTATGCCTCGGTTCTAAATGAACCGGAGCCATAGGGTTCCTTTTCTGCCTCAGGTCCATGAGAACCGAAGCCATATGGTAAATGTAGAAACTTCTGCAGATTCTCCCGTGTGCACTCCTCCGAGTGTGACAGCTATTACAGCAGCCACCGTTGCCGCCGCAACTGTATGGTGGGTTGCCCATGGACTGCTTCCTCTGTGTACTCCACTTCACACACCCTTTACATGTCCTCCTACACCACCCAGTGCACCTCCATCCATGGCTCCCACTGAAACACAACACAAAATCCAACAAGGAGAGGTTAAGCAAGAAAACCCTCATCTGCAAGATCAGATACTGGATCCAGAACAATCACAAGCTCTGCAAGCTCAACACTCGATTTCAAATTCACCAGGTGTTTCTTCATCGGAATCTGAGGAGAAGGGTGATACCAATGTAAATACCGCATCAAAGGCTACTAATGATGAGATGAACCAAGCAATTTCGAACTCACCCGTAACTGGAGGTGATTTGCAATCGGTGAACCTGGACAGCGCGACGGAGGCGACAACGCACGACTATTGACGGAGGATGCTAGTTGGCAACGGAGGCAGAGCGTGGTGGTGGTGGCAGAGCGGAGAAATTTGCGTAGAGAGAAAAAGAGTTAAGGGAGACGATGAATAGTAGCTAGGGCTCGCGAATTGGGAATTTTAACAGCCCTTATGGCCTTAGTTCAATTAATAACCGAGGCCAAAAGCCCATTTATTGCCTCGGTTCTTAAAGACCCGAGGCCAAAAGCCTGATGCTGATGGCATTTTTGAAAATTTGAAAACTGACGCTGCCTTATATGCTTCGGTTCCATTGCAACCGAGGCCAAAAGTCCCATTTATTGTCTCGATTCTTAAAGACCCGAGGCCAAAAACATGATACTGATGGCATTTTTGAAAATTTGAAAACTGATGCTGCCTTATATGCTTCGATTATGTTGCAACCGAGGCCAAAAGTCCCATTTATTGCTTCGGTCCTTAAAGACCCGAGGCCAAAAGCCTGATGCTGATGCATTTTTGAAAATTTGAATACTAACGCTGCCTTATATGCTTCGATTCTTTTGCAACCGGGGCCAAAAGTTGGACGAAAATTGGAAAAAGGCCACCGCCTCCTTATAGGCTTTAGTTCAGTGGCAACCGAGGCCTATAAGGTGAAGTGAAATGTCAAATTTGCACTAGTGCATGCATATACCAAAGAAGACTAGGGCCAAATAATGATGGAACTAATTTACCATACACATCAAGCACTCAAATGATGCACGCTAGAATCATAACACTTCTTACTTAGCAATTTTTTTTAACTTCTGATGGGATTTTGAGGTTGCGAAAGGAATAGTTGATGGAGAAAATTGTGGAGATAGTAGAATATGGAAGTTGTAGTTGGAAGGAGTATGTAATTGTAGTAGTGAGTGGTATGTTAGATGTTGCCTTAGTTCTTGTTATGTATCAAATGGTTGAGTACATGGATATGTAGAATGTTCTTGATATTTTCCTTCTATCTTAGGCTTTACTATTTCATTCTAGAACTTTCATTACATTTCAATACTTTTATCTTAGGATTTTCTAGATTCTTCTAGAATTTGTAATACACTTTAATACTCCTCCTTGATGCAAATTCAGTAACTCCAAGCATAGTGTGTAGCTATTCAAACCTTGATCTTGGTAACGCCTTTGTAAAAGTATTTGCAATTTGGTCTTCTATTGTGCAGTACTCGAGTCGGATCTTCAAATTTGTCTCCGCTTCTTTGATGAAGTGATAGTTAATTGCTATGTGTTTGGTTCTACTGTGATGCAGTGGGTTCTTCGTCATTGCAATAGTTGATTTATTGTCATAGTTGATTGTAGTATGTCCACTTCATTTGTCTCCCATATCTTTGAATATCTTTTGAAGACATATAGCTTGACTTGTTGCTTCAGCAGCAGCCATGTATTTTGCTTCAACTATTGATTGTACCACGATTATTTGCTTCTTTCATGCTCAAGAGAATATTCCCGATCCAAGCGAAAAAGCATAGCCTGAGATGCTCTTCATGTCATCTATTGATCATGTCTAATCACTATTAGTGTAGTTGATCATCCTTGAGTTAGTCATGATTTTGTACTATATTCCAAAGTCTTTTGTGCCTTGTAGATACCTTAAAATTCTTTTTCTTACTCCATAATGAATCTGACTTGACTTTTACATGAATCTTAATAGAAGACTTGTAGCATACATAATGTTTGGTCATGTGGTTGTGAGATATAAGAGACTTCCAATCAAACTCTTGCAGCGTGATGCATATGCTTCTTGTGCTCCATCATCTTTTTGTAGCTTCTCGTTTACCACCAATGGAGTAGCGACAAGTTTACAATCAAACATTTTGAACTTCTTCAATAGGACTTCAATATATTTCTTTTGAGAGATAAATATATTGTCTTCTTGTTGTTTCACCTCTATACCGAGGACATAGTTCATCAACCTAAGGTCGGTCATCTCAAATGTCTTCATCATGTCTTCTTTAAATTCTTTCATCATCTCTAAATTGTTTTCTGTATAGATAAGATCATCACATATAAGGAGACAATGAGGTGATACTAACCTTATGCTTTAATATATAGTGTGGTCTCACTTTTCCTCCTCCTGAATCCTTGATCGATGAAGTATTGATCAATCTTTCTACACCATGCTCGAGGAGCTTGCTTTAGGCCGTATAAGGCTTTTTTTAGTCTTAGTACTTTGCCTTCACTACCTTTGTTGATGAAGTCTTGAGGTTGTTCAACATAAATCTCTTCTTCGAGCACTCCATTTAGAAAGGTTGATTTGCCATCCGGTTGATAAATGTTCCATGTAACATTCCGACATGATATTACAGATTTAAATAATAAAATAAAGAAATAATAAATAAGAGTCAATTAATGAAACCTCATTTCCCAAAAACGCGGGAAATTTAAAACTTTATTACCTTATAAAATATCTCAAACTCCAACTTATAACTCAATTATAAATTAAATCCATGTTCATAAACCAAAGATTACAAGTCTGTAAAATTTATAATAAAATAACACTATAGAAAATCTCACAAGCTAGCCCCGCTTCGACTCTACGACTCACTAGATCCACCTGCAACATCATCTGCTCACGTATATCGCGTACACAATCATCGCCAAATACAAGCAGATAGGGTGAGCTAACAGAATAAAACATATGCGTACAAATCATATAATTGCAATCACACCAAAGGAACTCGTATCCTTTGATTTCACACACATGGCCACCACCATGTCACCCGTGTTCTACGTCTTCTTATGAGTACTTCAAGATGTCTTGCTGCCACACCTACCAGCCACAACTAGTAGAGCACGTGCGAGAAACTATGCTACGGATCAAACAACGTAACGCTAGGCAGAGTTCCCAATACGAATAAATTTGTAACGTCCCAAGATTACCAAACTCATCAGCTTATTACTAGACCCATTCGTACACGCAACAACGTGCACACTCACACAGGTAACACTCGCCAACTCGAGCCACAACTCAAGAGTTCCTCGTGTTCATCCGCAATCTCGAGCAATAACTCAAGAGATGTCATTCCGAGCCACAACTCAAGGAATGCTACGTGTTAATCCCCTATCCCGAGCCACAATTCAAGGGATATGTTCTGAGCCACAACTCAAGGAACACCAGCAAGCCGACCGTTGAAGTATCACCAAAGCCTGGTAGATCACGCAAGTCCAAAGCATTGCAAAACACATTTGCCTCACCAATATCGCTTGGCGCTACTCATGAGTCGCCAGACACATTGCGCTTCCATACCGCCTGGTGGGGGATGTGTACCGCCAGGCGCCACGTGCCCAGAAGACCACTAACTTGCAGCCATCTCCTGGCGGGACCTCCTTCACCGCCAGGCGCCACTCGCTCTAGTACTCCACTACTTTTGTAGTTGTCACTTGGCGGTCCGATTCTTGCCGCTAGGAACTACACTAGTACTCGCGCTTTACTGATTTAAAGGTGCACATGATAGATTGCAACTCTAAACCTAGCACCAAAACTAGCAGCAAACTACCCCAATTTAATCACTTTAGCTCATATGAGATTCACTTATTACCAAGGTTCTTAATTTCAGTTACGTTCACCCACCTAAGTTTACCATTCGATAAATTGTCTTAAGTTCAACATTGCTAATCATAATATGCCCATGTTTGCTTTATGCCCTTACCCTCTATTAATCCTCCAATTGTTAACCAAATCTCCACCAAACATCATATGACATAACAACTATAGCCTAGTCATGTTTACATCATTCTTCCAACTTGGCAAAATCCAATTAATCTTACAATCCCACATTTACTTTAGCAACATCTTATTATGACTAACACCATAGCAGGTTACACCACACTTATTTCCCACTCGAACTGCAACTTCTGCTACACTACAATGACATTCTCTTCCCATTTAAATCACAAAATTCACACCTCTAACCCCTACATATCATCCCTAATGCTTCTATCCAATCACTACTTCTAACTCCACAAGTAGCACGAACCTGACCCACCAAAAGTCCAGAATCCTCCATAACTCCCACAACCACATAAAGACTCAGGCCTTTGTGATGGAGCCTAGTGGAAAGCTTCGAGCCACAGACAGTGCATGCAGTTCTGGGCAAATTCCCAGAATTTATGCACCTGCACTACCCTCCTACATTTTTCTTGATACTTTCCCCTACCTATCTTCACTGTTTCGTACGTGACCATGATCAACGTGACCCCAATATTCAAACTTATCTATATCTAGCACAGTTCCATTAGCAATTCACTATAATTATACTCGAATAATAAAAACCCCCCAATTTGCCAACCCTAAAATTTGTTCATATAAAATGTTATCCAATTCACTTACAATCTCAGGCGAATTTAACTATTTTAGCCTCCAATAGCCAACAACTGAACAACTCACTCATTTCCCGATTTAAAATCAATCCCAGAACCAACAAAATTACAAGAATCAAGACCTACTGCTCGCGTCGCCTATCGGTTTGATCATCTTCGCTAGGCCCTTCATTCAAAAACCCAAAAACTAGGTTGGCTCACATATGTCGCCTAGCGGTCAAGCTCGTTCCGCCTGACGGTTCCTTATCTAGAACCCAGAAACTAGTACAAAAGGATAAGTCGCCTGGCGATGGTTCATCACCTGACAAACGGTTTCTGAAAAATTCCAGAAATACGAAAATTAAATGAAACAGGAAGAATATATGCATCCAATTCATCATACATTTCAAGTAATTAACAACGCGAATAAAAATAACGGAGTCCGGCTCCCCTAACCTGGATCCCTTTGCTTAAATTGGAAATTTGGAGAGTTCCCATGATCACCAATGGCCCCCCTTTGACTCTCTTCTAATTCAGTTTCTTTACTGCACTCAATCCTCATGTTTTTCCTCTGAAATATCACTCCTCACTATACTCAAAATGCCAGACTCAAAACTCTCTCTTACTCCTTCAATTTTGCCTCTTTAATTGTAACTTAATGGTGGTTAATTAGCCAAAACGAAAATGTCTTAATTATCATTCAATTGGCTATTCTATGTAGTTTTCTGGTCCCCTTGGCTGCTCCTAAGGCTGCTAGGGTTTCCTTGCCCCTTCACATTCATGCCAAAAGAAATTTTGGCAAAAGGAAAGTTTACTTTGGTACCAAGGTTTGAACCCATAACCATGCCAATGTCAAATTAATCCACAACCATTCAACCAATTCATGTTTCTTGATAATTCTTATAATTCTAAGATTATATTATCGCTCAACATGATCAAGCATATTATTAAAATAATAATAAATTAAATAACACGCAATTGGCATACATGAGACTTGAACCCAAGTCCTCTCACACAATCAAGTACTCTTAACCATTTAAGCTAGTACTTTTCCATGTCATACATGTCAGAATTAAATTCCATAAAGGCTTCCGCTACCCACATTTATTAATTAATTATTTACTTAATTAATTAAATTTCAAGGGTCTTACATTCCATCCTTTTTGTGTTGCAAGGGCTATTAGAGCTCTTATTGTATATATTCGTGCGATTGGAGCAAATGTCTCATTGTAGTCGATTCCTAGTTGTTGTGAGTAACCTTTTACGACCAATCTGGCCTTGTGCTTTTGTATAGTTCCATCAAGATTGAACTTTGCTTTATATACCCATTTCACTTCAATGATGTCTTTTCCCTAAGGACAGTTTATGAGCTCCCAAGTGTCATTCTTCTCAATCATTTTAACCTCTTCTTCCATAGCCTTGACCCATACTTCTTGCTTTGATGCTTCCTCATAGCAATTAGGCTCAATCATGGCCATATTGCAGGTTTCATATATGTCTACCAAAGATCTTACTTGTCTTGGAGTGGACTCTAGTGAAGAATCTTCTAGTTTTTGTTGTGGAGGTGGAGAAAGTGTACCTGAAGCTTCTACCTTTTCTTGAGTTTCTTCCTGAGATTGTTACACTGGAACTAAAGTTTTGCTTTTAACAAATTTTTCTTCTTCCCAATTCCAAGAAGCATTTTCATCAACTTCAACATCTCGACTAATGACGAGATTTTTTGTTTGTAGGTTGTAAACTTGATAGCCTTTTGATTGTGTCCTATATCCCAAGAATACTCCTCGTATAGTCTTGTCTTCAAGTTTATGCCTCTTTTGATCAGGAACATGTATGTAGCAGATACATCCAAATACTCATAGGTGTTTAGCTAATGGATTTCTTCCACTCCAAGCTTCAATAGGAGTCTTGTCTTAGACTACCTTAGTTGGACATATGTTTAAAATGTAAACTGTAGTGTAGACTACTTCAGCCCAAAAGGTGTCACGAATACTTTTCTCTTTTAGCATTAATCTTGCCATCTCCATGACTCTGCGAATTTTTCTTTCTAACACACCATTTTGTTGTGGAGTATATGCGACTATAAGTTGTGTCTTTGTGCCTTCATCTTTGTAGAATTTGTCAAACTCACGAGATGTGTACTCCTTTCCACGATCACTTCTAAGCACTTTTATCTGTTTTCCACTTTGCTTCTCGACAAGGGCCTTGAATTTCTTGAATATTCCAAAGACTTTTGACTTTTCCTTTAAGAAATATACCTATGTCATTCTAGAGAAGTCATCAATGAAGAGGATGAAATACCTATTGTTGTGATGTGAAGGCATCCTCATTGGTCCGCAAACATTAGTATGGATCAACTCTAGTAAATATTTTGCTCTCCATGCTTTGTCCATCGAGAATGGTAATCGATGTTATTTACCGAGGAGACATCCTTCGCATGATTCATTATCCTCCTTCAAGCATGGAAGATCTCTAATCATGTTTTTTCTGATATAGAAGCTTTAAGGCATGTGTGTTGAAGTGTCCAAATCTCCTATACCAAAGCCATGAGTCATCAACTTCTGCCTTCATGGCAATATTAGTTACAGGTTTGAAGCTTATGGGAAAGCTTCTATTTCTCTTCTCCATTTTTACTTGGCCAATTTCTATCTTTCTACTGTCATAAATTTTGCATGTATCTTTTTCAAAGTAAAGAGAATATCCATTCTCCATCATTTGGCTAATACTTAAAAGATTCTCTTTAAGATTTGGAACTAATAAAACATCCTTGATGAAATTCGTACCTTTCTTTGTCTCCACCATGATAGTTCCTTTGCCTTGAGACTCCACTATAGTGTCGCTTCCCAACCAAACTTTGACATTGACTGATTTATCGATGTCTTTGAAAATGCTTTGATCTTTAGCCATGTGATTACTGCATCCACTATCCAAGTACAAACTTCTTCCGCCGCTAGGATATTCTTGATTGGCATAAAATAAGCATTGCTCCTGATTATGTTCTTCAACAAAGTTTGCTTAATGCTTCTTTTTATTACAACAATACTTTTCTACATGGCCAAATTTCATATAGTACTGACATTGAGGTTTTCCATGATGTTAACAATCTTTTTCCAAGTGACTTGTCTTTTTAAATATGCCACATGGAGGACATTTCCTTGACGGGTCATAGGGAAGCTTCTAGAATTTACTTTATTTCTAGAAATTTCACCTATACAATTATTTCCTTCATATTCTTTATTCTGAGACTATAATTTTAGTTTTGATTGAAAGGCATTTTTGACAGAGTCGTCTTCATGCCTTTTCGATCTTTGTTCATAAGCTTCAAGAGAGCTCATTAGTTGTGTTATTGACAATGTGGTCAAATCTTTTGTTTGTTCAATCGCGGTTGCAATTGCATCATATTTTTGGAGAATAGAAATTAAAATTTTCTTAATGATTTTTTTGTCAGGAAAACATAGGCTCTCATCTGACTAACTATTTCCTTTATTCTGGAATAGTAATCTTTAATGGTCTCAGATTCCTTTATTATGGTTAAAATATTTTTTTAGTCTAAATTTTCGTCAAGTTTTTTCAAATAAGTCCTAATTTTAGTTTCGTGTTCAAATAGGTCCCAATTTTTGTCAATTTTGTTCAATTGGATCCGTTTTTGCTAACACTGTTTAAATCATTAATGGTCATGAACAGTGACTACCACATGTCATTTCATGTTTTTATTTATTTTTTTTTTATTTTTTTGAATTTTTTTGAATTTTTTTAAATGTACACATGTCAACCTATAGCGTGCCACGTGTCACTTCGTGGTTTTTTTGAATTTTTTTTTTGTTTTCTTATTTTTTTGAATTATTTAAAAAAAAAATTAAATGTCCACGTGTCAACCTAGTAGTGTGCCACGTGTCAAAGTCAATGTTCTATATTCAATTTGGTCCCTATATTTATTATTTTTGTTTAATTTAGTCCCAATTTTTGTTAACATTAATTAATTTGGTTCCTCTCCAAATTGAAACCAAATTTAATTTTTATATTAAAATTCACATTTTTTATTAAATATTTTTATGTAATATATAAAAATTCACATCATTATAACTTAGATATAAAAATTAAATTTGATCACATCTTCGATAGGGAACAAATTGGTTAATGTTAACAAAAATTGGGACTAAATTGAACAAAAGTAACAAATATAGGGACCAAATTGAATATAGAACATTGATTTTGACACGTGGCACGCTACTAGGTTGACACGCGGCACACTACTGAGTTGACACATGGACATTTAAAAATTTTTAAAAAAATAAAAAAAATAAAAAAATTCACAAAACCACGAAGTGACACGTGGCACGCTACTGGGTTGACATGTGTACATTAAAAAAATTAAAAAAAACTTCAAAAAAATAAAAAAAAATAAAAAAAAAATAAAAAAAATAAAAAAATTCAAAAAAACCACAAAGTGACACGTGGCAGTCACTATTCATGGTCGTTAATGATTTAAACGGTGTTAGCAAAAAAGGACCCAATTGAACAAAATTGACAAAAATTAGGACCTATTTGAACACAAAACCAAAATTAGAACTTATTTAAAAAAAATTGACGAAAATTGGGACCAAAAAGGTATTTTAACCTTCTTATTAATTCAAACTCTCGTCTTAGAGAATGAAGTTTAACATTGCGTACCTCATCACTTCCTTGAAACTCTTCTTGTATTGTGTTCCAAGCTCGCTTTGCACTTATGATACCTATTATTCTTGGAAAGATTGTGTCATTCACTACTTGTTGAAGAGCAAATAAAGTCCTTGAATCCTTCTGTTTGTTTCCCTTCAACTCTTTCTTCTGAGCTACAGTAAGAGTGGAAGTGTCTTCTAGAATAGTGAATCCCTCTTCTATAATGTCCCATAAGTCTTGGGAGCAAAAGAATGTCTTCATTTTGACAATCCAAAAATCATAATTTTCTCCTATGAAAACAAGTACTGGAATTGATGATATTTGACATGGCGACAACCACATAGCTCACGATCATGGTCCAGACAACACCAAAATAACATGTTCACAACTTGGTAAAACATCAAACATGTAAAGGGTGGAAATATGATACTCTAACCTCAATGCCATGTGAAAAATTGTGCAACCACCATTCAGTTTCCTTGATGACCAAAAGCTCCAAGGGAAGAAAAAAATAAGCCAAACAAAAGTTAGCACAAGAAAACACAATATATCAAGTATAACTAGCCTCTAGATACCAAATGATAAAGACCAATTTTAGAGTTTAGCATTATATGTTGTTATGGTGATTAAGAAAACTCCATGACTATCCCACTAGACATTAAAATAATAATGTTATCTAGATGCGAAGGTGTAAGACCCGGGAAAAATTAGATTAAAGGAAAACACATAGAAAGAAAATTAATGGCTAGATTAATATTGTTGATTTATTTAATTTAATTAGGTTATTAAATTATGAAATAGAAAATAATTATTATTTGAGTGATTTAAGTTATTGTGGTGTTTATAATAATTATTTAAGTGATTTAAGGAATTAAGATTAGTGGAGTTTAAGGACTTTAAATCTTATAATGTATATAATATCATGTGATGACATATAGCCTAGTGATGAGAGTTCCGTGCATAGAAGAGTAGGTGCAGGTTTGTTTTTAGAATCCATATTTTTCTCTCCTTTAAAGGTGTGGGGCCCATGGAGCGTGAATGGGGTTGTGTTTCCAGGGGCATGCGGAAATAACACTGCAACCAATTCAAAATTTCGTTGCTCATTTTCTTTCTGTTTTATCTTATGTTTTTTTTATCTTTTAGAGGGTTAAATGATAAGGAAAAATAAAATGGGCTAAAAACAATCTTAACAGAATTATTGGGTGGGATTAGATAAAGCTAAACCCTAGGAATTTTCTTTAGAGAAAAGAGGGAGACGGGAGAAGGAAAAGAGAGGAAGGGTGCAAGTTAGAGTTTTCAGTGGTAGAGAAGAGGAATCATCTAGAGAGGTAGGGGAAGTTGACATTGTATTGTTTCTATTTTTCTGCAGCTTAATCTTGTCTCTTTTCTCTTTTTATGTTTGTTAATGTTTGAAATTGTGAAAGGCTTGCATGTGTTATGGAATGGGTGAGGCATCTTTCTGCATCTAGTTTCTTTATGTATTGTGTGCCTTCATTGATACTCAAATCCCACGTATTTTTCCTGACGTTGTGTGAGGTTGCTGGCCATGTAGTGCATGAAATAGTAGTGGCCATGCGTAAAGGACGTGTAAGCTTGTGTGTCAGGGGCTCATGCCATTTTGTTTAAGAGGTGTGGTGGTCGTTTAACGTTTGGGTAGCTTTTGTTTACTTCATATAATTGTTTTATATAGCCAAGCTTCATGTTAAATTGGTGCAATGGAGACTTTCAAAGTAGTTGCAGAGAAGGTTTAAGCATTCACGGTGCAAGACAGTATCACTAATTTTCTATATATTTTTCTGTTCCTTTTCGTTGTGGGCATTAAAGGTTTCTTAGTTAGTTACCAAATCTTTGAACATGTTGATGTGACATTGTGTGTGTGCGGTAAATGAGTGAGTGAGAACGTGAATGAGTGCATGCAAGGTTTCTATTTCCATTTAGCCACGGGTCCCACATAAAGCCTTTTTGGTTTCTTTTCTTCTCTAGGTTCTAGTTTCATGTTGCAGTGCAGACCCGTATGGGTTATTTATTGTCTCTATTCATGTTATATTGTTCAAACTTGATTTCTCTTCTTTTCACAAAAGCCTATTACCATACAGTGGTTGCGTTAATATTATAGAATATCTTTGAAAAAATGCGTGAATGTGGCCCAACCACTCAAAAGCTTATTCTTCTTTGTTTCCGTTAGTATTTTGATTGCAGTGCGTGGTTTCATAATTTATTTTCAGTTCTTTCACATGGCTTTTATTAAATATTTTGTGTATGAATTGGATTTTGTTATGAGACTTTATTTTTCAAGCATGCTGTGATGGTGTATATTTAGTTGGCAATATGAAATTCTCATGGGTAGAATGAGAGTATTTTGATTTGCTTGAAAACTCTTGGTGGAATCTAATGAAGATTTTAGATGAAGGTGATGATATGTTTGGTTTAGTATGATTGTTTGGATTTGGGGTTTGTGTTCAGATCAAGAATGAAATGCGACTATAATGTTTTCGTGTTACTTGAATAAGATGCTGAGTATTATTGGACATGTTTTATTTATGAATTTCTTTTATGAATATCATTGTTTATGGTTAGCTTACCCCTATTTGTTTGTTTGTATGTTTTTTGCCTGTGCGACGATCGTATAACGTGTGTGTTATACGGGAGCAGACGGTAATGCAGATATTTCTGACTCGAAGTAGATATCGGAAAGGATGGAGTGGACTCGGGGATTTATGGTTTATTTTGTTGATTTAAATCAAACAGTGAAGATTATGAAATTTTCTTTTAATTTCTAGTATTTAGTTGGAACTTTGTTTATTTATTAATATTATTATTTCAAATTAACATTTGGATTACCTATTTACTTTTAAATTAAAAGTTTTTAATTAGAACATTTTCAATGGTTATTTCTTTTTCCGCGAAACGCAAAAATTTTCTAACGTTCCGTGACATCCCGAAATTGGGGTGTTAGAGAAGGTGCACTTCAAAAAGCTCTAGAGAAGAGAAGTTCAATTATGCAAAGACATAAAACAAGAATAAAAAGCATAGTAAATGCCTAATTGAAAAAGACATGAAAAGAATAAATATTGTAAAAGATGGAAGACAAGAAGAGAGGAGGGGACTCAATGGTGATGGCACGTCACTTAGGGAGGCATTAGAGCTCACCAACCCAAGATTAGTAGCATATGTTGCCACTTAAGTGATAATCTCTAGATAAGGCTTGAGGAAGAAGACACTCTAAGAAGAGACCTCTCTCACAAATGGTCAAATATAAGTGTTTTACTCCAAATAAGGTGTTATCGACACTACCTTTGTTACCTTGTTGATACACTTTATTTGAATTTGGTTATGTTTTTGTTGGAATTGAACTCTGTTATTGCTACTTTTGAAGTTTGTTTCATAATAACGAATATACATTGTTCCATTGGTGCTTTCATTGACGTCAATGACTGAGAACACACAACTGAAAGATTTGCAAAATCAAGTTTCAACTCAAGGTGAAGAATTGCGTTGATTGATGAATTTGATTGAACTGCGGGATCATGCACAACACGACCTCGATATCGCTCAACAAAAGGTTATGACCCGATTGTAGAATACCACCCATGAATGCTTGGAGCAGATGTAGAAAGCCATTGATTTATTGGTTCATAATCATTCTTAGCCCCTTGGGAACTATCCTAGGGATCCTCGTTGCCTATGAATAATATCTCCTTAGGGTTCCCACATTTTGATGGAACCACGCCAATCCTGGAATGGATTTTTAAAGTTGAGAAGTTTTTCAGCTACCAGAACACTCTGAACACTACACGCGTGGATATTGTCGCTATTCATTTTGAGAAAGATGTCGTTCCTTGGTTTCAAATGTTGCAACGCTTGAGTGTTATTCGATCTTGGATTGAGCTTACTAAAACGTTGGAATCTTAGTTTGGTCATTCTTTTGTTTGATTGCCCAACTCAGGAACTATTCAAACTGCAATAATCGGGTACGGTTTCTGACTATTATCTTCGTTTCATGTCATTGGCCAATCGTTCATCTAGACTCTTTGTTCAAGCGTTATTATAATGTTTTATAAGTGGCCTTAATAACGATATTCGTCGCGATGTTATTGTCCAATTTGCTCTGACCATCCTACAAGTAGTCTCCTTAGCCAAGTTATATGAGGCGAAATATGCACCTCTCGACTCCACTCAGCGTTCCACTCCTACTCAAAAATATTCACATATTCCCTCTAGTAGTACTAGCATGACCTCGTGGAAATAAAATGAATCAACCACTTCCTTGTCGCATTTGTTGCCTACACCCTCCACACCTCCTATTCGACATAATATTATTAAGAAGATATCTCCTGCAAAGATGCAATTGCACCGGTAAAAAGGCTTGTGTTATTTCTATGATGAGAAGTTCAATTTCAATCACAAATGTCCTAATCACCAGTTGTTTTTACAAACTGACGAGGATGATCTAGCCACTAACTTGCTCGCTTTAAAGGAACTAATAGCATGCATTCTCGATAGTAATACAGTTCCTGCAAGTGATTCTCATTTATCCTTAAATGCCTTAAAGGGTGGCATTGGCGTTGATATTGTAACACCCCAAATTTAGGATGTCACGAGAAGCTATCATTGCTCATTTTATTTAAAAGTAAAACAATTATATCGCAAAAAGGCACTTAAAAACACATTATAATTTAAATGTAAATAGGTAGTCCAAAACATCCATTGATAATAGTAATATTAAAAAAACAAAGTTCCCATTAAATACTAAAAAACAAAAGAAATTTTCATAGTCTTCATTGTTCGATTGAAATCAACTAAAGAAATAATAAACCCCCGAGTCCATCCATTCTCTCCGCAATCTACTTCGTGTCAGAAACATCTGCATTACCATCTGCTCATGTATAACCCACACGTTATACGATCATCGCACATGCAACAAACACACAAACAAACAAATAAGGGTAAGCTAACCATAAGCAATGATATTCATAAAATAAATTCATAAATAAAACCTGTCCAATAATACTCAACGTCGCATTCAAGTAACACGGAAACTTTATGATCGATCCAACGGTTAACGAAGTAGGAACCTTCATTTTACGAAAAGTGTGTAGTGTAGAAAAATGGGTAGCGCCTCAAAACGAGATAAAGAAAAGGCAAGGTGGCTGCACCAAAATAATAGCTCACCTACAAGCAAGTGTTCCATCAATCCTTGGCCTCATTGAAATATAAAATCATGTACTTCACCCACATCAATACACATGATATCAAAAAGAAGAAAGAGGAAAACTAATAACTATGCACCACATTCACATAAATCAAAAAAGAAAGGTAGAAGAGTTAATATCATGCAAAAAAACTTGCTCCAGCAGCGTGAATGAAGAGAAAACAATCACACATGCAGGCCATGGAAAAGAAGAAGGATATATCAAGTATATTCATTAAAACCTCATGTAACAATCAACAAAATAAAGAGAAGAAATAAGATAAAGCTTGAAACAACACAGAAAGCAAACTCGCTTCCCCTACCTGGATTGCTTCTTTCCCTCTCCCGTATCCTTCAACTCTCAATTTCTCTACTCTTGTTTCTTTCCCTCTCTTCTTTGCAAAACCCTAACGTTTTAACCTATATACCTCTCTCACTTCAAATCTTTTTTGTTTATATCTTTTACTTTAAAATTAGTTTTTCTTGGCTGTTATAATATTTTAAATCAAAATTCAAAAGATATGGAAAAAAAGAAAAGATAGAAATTATATAATGCATCATGAATATATGTGAATCTGCAGCACGTAATTTTTTTTCATTCTACGTATCTCTGCTAAATTCACGTTTTGTGGGCCCCACCCCTTGGAGGAGAAAAATTGAATTTAAAATCAACACACAAAGCAAAATTTGGCCAACCAGGTTCAAACCAGAGACCTCACACACAACAACAGGTTGCGCTAACCACTAGAGTGCACACTTTCACTTGATATAACATGCATTATAAGTATTAAAACACTTATACTCCACAAACCATAATTCTTTAAATTAGATAAATAACAACTTTAATCACTCATTTAATTAAATAAAATACAACCATCACTTAAATAATAATTATTCTATATTTAATAAATTTATAACCTAATTAAATTAAATAATTCAACAATATTGATCAAACTATAATATTTTTCCATGTGTTTCCCTATAGTGTATTTTTTCTCGGGTCTTACAGATATTATCCGTTTTGAGGCTTTTATTAACCAGTTACCCATTAGAGTTTACTAAATGGTGGAAGTTCTGACAACTTTATTCAACCACGCATTGCCAAGTTTTTAAAGTTTCCAGTTGAACCAATTTCCACGTTATGTGTTATGGTGGGTAATGAGACGTATTTGGTAGTAGAGGGTATGATCCAAGATCTTATTATTCAGGTGTAGGGAAGTACTTTCGAATTACCAGTTTTTATGGTACCCATATCAGGTGCTGATTTAATTTTAGGAGTGTAAGACCTGAGAAATTTAATTAAATAAATAAATAATTGATTAATAAATATAGGTAGTGAGAGCCTTTATAGTAATTAATGTTAGCTTTTATGACGTGGAAAAGTACTAATTCAAATGGTTGAGAGTACTTAGGCATGTTGAAAGGACTTGGGTTCAAGTCTAGTGTATTCCATTTGTGTGTTGTTTTAATTGTTTATTATTTTAATAATAAACGCTTGAACATGATGAGTGATAATACAATCCTAGATTTATAGGAATTATCACGAATCATGAATTGGTTGAATTGGTTGTGCAATTGAATTGTAATTATGTGGGCATGTGTTCAAACCTTGTTGAACATAAATTTAACTTTCTGTTTGCCAAAATTCTTTTAGCATGAATGTGAAGGGCATAAACCTTAGTCATCTAGAGATGAGAGTTACGAGTGGATTTAGAAGCCTATTGACGTATGGAAAAAAGGAAGGAGACAAGAAGTGGGTTTTACTATTATCAAGATTTACAAGAGTGGCAATTAGAAGCACGAATCCCAGGTTAGGGAAGCTCCTTTACATGTATACCTATTGTATGATTTTCATGATGTATGGTATGATTGGATGTTTCCTATTTTGTTTTAAATTTCCATTGTTTCGAGCTTTTGGAAATTTCCCAGAAACTGCCTGATAGCTTTGAAGACCTGCCAGGCGATGCATGAGCGAGAAGCCCATTTCTGGGTTTTTGAGATGAACCGCCTTGAGGCAGGGGTGTTTTTGCCAGGCGACGCGAACCCTTGTTATGTTGCAGCAAATTTCTATGGATTCTTGGATGGCTGGATCTTTAGTAATGTTTCTATGCATGATTTGAACAGATAAAAATTAGGTACTTGATGAGTAATGCTATGTTCATATCAGTTTAGTGAATGATTTGGGAAGTGTAAACATGAGGGAGTCATGTTGGGGGTTAAAGTTAATTTGTTAGTGATTTTGGGAGTTAAGGCATGGTGAAATTGATATTTTATGATTGTATGTGATGAATATGCATGTAGGAAATCTTAATTGGTATATTTTATGCACTAGATTGACTGAAATTCGAATTGGGGTTTTAGGGTTTTTCACTAGAGCGAGAAAAATTTGGGTTTCTACCCAGAATATGATGTGCCGCCTGGCGGCAAGAATGCGTCGCTAGGCGATAGATTTGGCAACAACGACATTGTAGTCCTTTGGCTGCTTGTGGGCGTGTTTTGGGTCCAGTGGGTGTTAAGTTATTTTCTGCATTTGAACTATGTGTGAATGGGGAAATTGTTATTGAATTAAGTCTATGTATGATAGTATGATCATGTATAATGGTAAATTTTAGCTTGGCATGTTATATGTGAAAAAAAAAATACTTGCAAATTTGTTTGTGAAATGTGTCAGATTGAGTATCTTTGAGGTAGCTTGGTCTTGTATTTCACTGATCATAGGCAGGTGTGGTTGTTGTATTGTTTTAACGAATATGTGCAATATTGACCAATTTTAGTGGCATGAGTTGACATGAATACCATATGTATATTTATAAGACTTGGAATATGTTGAGTGGAATTATAATGTGTAAATTGCTGCAAGGTATAGACACCTAAACAAGTAATCTGGATGTGTGTTTTGCTAATTAGAACTTGTTTTGGGTGTTAAACTAGTAAAGTCAAGTTATTGGTATAGCACTTGGCGGCACGGAGAGGTTGTCAAGCGATAGGAGTACTAGGGAAGTCCCTGGAACGCGTGGCACCTAGCGGTGAGGAGTGACCCGCTAGGCGATAGACTTAAAACAAAGGGTCGACGTTGGAATGTCGCCTGGCGGCGCTTAGGCAGTGCCAGGCGATAACGTAGAGGGTAGTGTGCTCTTTTGGATTGCGTTTTACATGTCTGTGATGTGGGGCTTGGACCAGGAGATGCTTGAATATGTTATGAGCGGGTAGGTTCATGGTTGGTAGTGAACACGTGATGATTTGAGTGAAGAGGTTCATATTATGATGCTTTCATGTGAGGATACAAGCGGGGAGGTTCGTATGTTTTGTGCTCACACTTGAGGGTTGCTGCAAGCGGAAAGGTTCGTAGTTGTTGGATCACGTGTGTTGGACTACGGGTAGGGAGGTTCATAGAGTTGGACTACGAGAGGGGAGGTTCGTAGAGGCAGGACCACGAGCGGGTAGGTTCGTGGAAGCATGTACATCCTGGGTCCATGGTCAAGTAATTGCTTGTGTGATTTGGATGTACGTGGTCTACAAGGCTTTGGGTGATACCTTAAGGATGAACTTTGTTGTAGCATTCCTAGAGTTATGGCTCGGAATGGTATCCCTTGAGTTGTAGCTCGGGATAGAGGGTAAATACATGGCCTTCCTTGATTTATGGCTCAGAATGACATCCCTTGAGTTGTGGCTCGGGATGGCGGATGGACACGAGCAATCCTTGAGTTGTGGCTTGGATTGGAGAGTGTTGTCGGTGTGAGTGTGCATGTTGTGACTTGTACGGATGGGTCCAGAAAGATTGCCCTCCTCAGTAGTTAGCCGATGAGTTTGGTAGTCTTGGGACATTATGAATTATGTTTCGTATTGGGAACTCCACCTAGAGTTTCAGAGTGTGGTCCGTAGTAGGTTTCCCGCACGTGTTCTACAAGTTGTGGCTTATAGGTGGAGGCAACAAAGGGTAGCTTGAGGTTATCATCTAAAGATGTAGAACATGGATAACATGGTGGTGGCCATGTGGTATGGAATCAAAGGATAGAGTTCCTTTGATGGGTGTATGCAGATTTATTTGAAATGTCTATATGTTTATCTATTAGCTCACCCTATTTGCTTGTGTTTAGCGATCATCGTGTAATTCGTTACACGAGAGCAAATGATGTTGCAGGTGGTGCTAGTGAGGCATAGATCCAGAGAGGGGCTATCTTAGGGAAAATCTTTATCAGAGTTTTATTATTTATGGTTTTAATTAATTTTGTAAACCTTTATGTTACTAAACGTTGATATTGCAATCGAGTTTTATAATTATGAAATTTTGGATCATTTCTGATGTAATAAATGTTTTAAATTTTTCGCGTTTTTGGGAAAGATGTTATAAGAAATGTGGTTTATATTTCAATATTGTTTTTTTATTTAAATTACTAATATCCAGTCGGGATGTTACAGGGAGCCCGTTGGTTAAAGACTATTGGACCTCATGTTGCCAATTAAGAGTCTTTGCAACTACAATTTTTACATCAAGGGAAATTTATTGCCTTACAGGGTGATGTTGATACATTTCCTCCACCTGCACAACTTCATCATATTCATCGAATGCTTCATACTAATTCTATAGTAGAATTTTTTTGTATAGAACTCGTAGCCATTTTTCTTCTCCAATTTTTTTGGTTAAAAAGAAGGATAGATCTTGGCGTGTTTGTATCGATTATCGAGCTTTAAATGTCATCACCATTAAAGACACCTTTCCTATACCTACAGTAGACGAATTGATTGATGAGTTATATGGGGTTACAAGCTTTTCTAAGTTGGATTTGAGGTCTGGTTACCATCAAATATTGTTGAATCCCAATGACAGATATAAAATCACTTTTCGGACGCATCATGGCCCCTATGAATGACTTGTCATGCCTTTCGGGCTTACTAATGCCCCAACTACTTTTAAGAGTTTGATGCGCAAGATCTTTAAAGACATGTTGAGAAAGTTTGTCTTAGTCTTTTTTGAAGATATTTTGGTGTACAGTGCGAATTGGAAGGATCATTTGTGCCATTTAGAGACTGTTTTAAAAACATTGCAGCAACATGAGTTGTATGCCCGCTTGGCCTAATGCTCTTTTGGAGTCATGGAGATTGAATATTTGGGCCATGTGTTTTTTGGTAACGACGTGGCTATGGATATCCAAAAAGTCTTAACTGTGAAGGATTGGACTCAACCCACCAACATTAAGCAACTCTGGGGATTTTTAGGCTTGATTGGATATTATTTATCAAGAATTATGCTATGATCGCTGCCCCTTAACAAAATTTCTTAAGAAGGGCTCTTTTAATTGGTCTGATACTGCCACCAAGGCTTTGTTTCTTAAAAATTGCTTTAACTTCTACACCGGTGCTCACAATTCTTAATTTCAAGGAACCATTTATTCTTCAAACGGATGCTTCTAGCATAGGTATTGGAGTTGTCCTATGTCAAAGGCACCATCATATTCCTTATTTTTCTAAGAAGTTGTCGATAAGAATGCAATGCCAGTCACCATACATTCGTGAGTTTTTTGCAAATATGGAGGCCATAGCTAAATTTCAACATTATCTTCTGGGCCATAAATTCATTATCAGAACTGATCAAGAAAGCTTAAAAGTGTTATTGGAACAAAATTTACAAACCCCGGAACAACAACAATGGCTCCCAAAATTTCTTGGCCATGATATTACGATTCAATACAAGCCTAGAAGAGAGAATGTCCCACCCGATGCGTTATTTCGTAGTTTGATGATGGCTTGATCACTTACTTCAGATTTTTAATCAGTATTTACAAGGCCAAGGCAATGCTCATTATTATACTATCAAGAATGGGTTATTGTTTTGGAAAGATCGCTTAGAATTGCCTGTAAGGGGTGAGTTTCGACTTCAGATTATGAAGGAGTTTCATACTTCCAAAATAGGAGGGCATGGTGAGGTTGCCAAAAGTAGCTCGCATCTCTTCTCGGTTTTATTGGCCCTAAATGCAACAAGATATCAAAAATTTGGTGCGCTACTATCACATTTCCCAATAAGCCAAAATTGATCACGCTTTGCCATCGGGTTTACTACAACCCTTACCGATTCCTCAACAAATATGGGAGGATATTGTGATGGATTTCATCACTCGTCTACCTCTTTCGCATGGTTATTCCACAATAATGGTGATTGTTGATCGACTATCTAAGTTTGCTTATTTTACTCCTCTTAAAAATGAGTTCACCAGCAAAATTGTAGCAAAAACCTTCATTAATTCAGTGGTTAAAATCCATGGGTTTCCTAAGACCATTGTCTCTGATCAGGATAGGGTGTTTATTAGTTCCTTTTGACAACAACTTTTTAAAGCTCAGGGCACCACATTAGCCATGAGTTCTTCATATCACCCTCAAAGTCATGGTGAAATGGAGAATCTGAATAAGACACTAGAAATGTACTTACGATGTTTTGCATTTGATAATCCTAACCTTGTGTTTGGATGGAGCATTTCAACAATACTCAGAAATTGAAATACTTTGTATTTGAATTGCTTGCAATTAAATCCCCTTCATTTTCTAAATAACTTGTTTGAGTGAGAAGAATTTCAAATTCCACCTTTTTTTAGGGTATTTGAATTCTTCTAATTTAGCTAGTTGAAATACTTCAAAAAAAATGCATGCATTTTAAATGTTTTTTAATTTCTTTATCCAAACAAAGCATTTCATTACAAAGAATCTCAAATTCTCCAAATAAATAAATCACCCTTTTGAATTGCCTCATCCAAGCACACCATAAGACTTGGTATGCTGCATTACCATGGGCACAATTCTGGTACAACACTTCATTTTGTCATAGCATTTACATGACTCCTTTCAAGGTTGTGTTTGGCTAAGACCCTCCTATTGTGATTCCTTATCAACGTGATTCTAGCGATTCTGTCATTGCAAAAGTCCTTATTAACAAGAGATGCACTCATTCGACACTTGAAGGCAATCTTATGCAAAGCGCAAAACTATATGAAGATACAAGTTGATAAGAGGAGAAGAAACTTTCAATTGGCAGATGGAGATTACGCGCTGGTTAAGTTACAACCGTATAGGCAACATTTCGTTCAATTGAGGAAGAATCAGAAAATAGGCATGCGATTTTTTGGGTCTTTCCTAGTGCTACAACGAATTGGTGCTATAGCATATAAATTGCAATTACCGAAGACCACTCGCATCCATCCTGTCTTCCACATTTCCTTATTGAAGAAATTTCATAGAGATTGTCCGCAATAGTGTTTTCCTCTTCCACTTACGACTACTGACCAAGGCCCTCTTTTGTTGCCTCTTAAGATCCTTCAATTTATGGTGGTGCTACGTGACTCTAAGCAGGCAATTCAGGTATTAGTCTAGTGGAATTTGGGAGGCTTTGCAGAAAGCACATGGGAAGATGTAGAAGATCTCCAATCTTCGTATCCCGAGTTCAACCTTGAGGACAAGGTTGACTTTCAAGGGGAGGGTATTGTAACGTGTCAAGGTGGAGACATGGAAAATAATAAAGCATAATCCAAGTTTGTTATTACAGAAGGACACGTGGAAAAAAACCCATATCATACAGGATTGAGAAAAACAAACAGAATCAAGAGAAGAAACGTTTATTTATGAGACTTTGAAGAATGAGGGGGTAATCTTGGTATGAATATTCTCTATGATATTTCTTCTGTTGAATTCTTTTATCCTGAACTCTCTTCTCATTCTGATTCATTAATTTTGGACTATTTAGGTGTGAAATTTTGAAAGGGTGCATAAATGAAGACAAATCAAAGTGTTATTAACACTACCTTTGTTGCCTTGTTGTTACACTTTATTTGAAATTGGTTCTATTTTTGTTGGAATTGAACTCTGTTATTGCTACTTTTGAAGTCCGTTTCATAATAACGAATATACATTGTTCCATAAGTTTAGAGAAATTATGATAATTGTTTGGGATTAACTTGTTAACTATTTCTATTTCGAATTTCCAAGGTGTGAAAAGGTTGATTTCCGAATATGCAAGCAATGAGAGTGTCAAGTGTTTTCTGTCTTGGCATTGTATTGTGTGACCCCAAATGTGTTAGTAGTAGACCTTGCTGTTTAATTGTTTTTCAAGTGTTAAAGAAGACCGTTGTAAAAGTTAATGCAGCCTTTAGAGAGAATGCAAAGAAAGAGCTTAAGGGAATCCTCTCTGTATCTGATGAGCCTCATGTGTTTGTTGTCTTCAGGTGATTTTTCTTCTTATATCTTTATGTGCCACTTTTATCTATCATTATCTATCATTTCATAACTTTGATAATTTTTTTTGTGGGGTATATCCTAACTAACCACTAGTCCATCCCTCATTATTCTTTGCAAACTAACGATGAACCAAATCAAAATGAATTAAAATAATTTCTTTTATCACCTTTCCGATTTTAGACAATATAAATAATTAACTTAGCAATTTTATTCTACCAATAAGTTTGAAGGATTGAAAATTTGGGAAAGCTTTATCTTAATTAGGCTCATCGAGAATTAAAGAAATCATAAGTTTATGACGTTTTTTCTTTCCCAATTTTTGTATATTGACTACAAAAATAATTATTTTTAGCTGGGTTATTTTTGGCGTTTCTTAGGGTTTTAACGCCCACTAATGGCTTTACCAGGGGTTCTCTTTTCTCCTAGAATAACATGCGTAGCTAAGAGATTACTGGGGATTTTTAGTAACCCCTGGTATTTAGCACAACTTACTAGGGGTTTACAAAACCCCTAGTAATGGCTGGGGTTTACATAACCCCTAGTAATGGTTGGGGTTTACAAAACCCTTAGTAATGGTTATGGTTTATTAAACCCTTGGTAATGGCTGGACACAGATTGGGTCTCTTGTGCTGAATAAGATAGGAATTGACCAAAGAGAAATGGTTTCTAACACTTGTGCTATAACCAAAGAGTAAAACTAGATTTGACATAAATAAATGATCATATAAATCATAAAGGGTTAAGTATGTTTTTAGTTCCTGAACTTTGACCCAAAATTGGAAGTCATCCTTGTCCAAAACTTTGATATGTTTTGGCCCCTAAGCTTAAAAAATGAACGAAAATAGTCCTTTTAACCTAATTATGTTAACTTTATTTTTACGTGTTGAACGCATTTCATGTTAGTATTGGAGTTGTTTAAATCGTTTGATACATTTTCGATTCAATATTTTTCTAGAAAATGGGTTCAACACCTCAAAAGAAATTAATGTAATTGGGTTAAAAGGACTATATTCATTCATTTTTAAAGTTTAAGGACCAAAATGTATCGAAGTTTCGGATAGAGACAAATACAATTTTGAGTCAAAGTTCAGGGACTAAAAGCATACTTGACCCAATCATAAATATACATTTTATTTTGTTTCAAATACAACAAAAAGGATTGTTAATATACTCCCACTTATTTCTATGAGTATTTTAGCATGCTACAATATTTTAATAAGTCCAAAAGTATAATTTCGTTAAATACTCCATCTAAAATCAAGGAGTATACTTCCATAATTTTTAAATTTGTGCGAAAAAACAAGGAAATATGAGAAAATAAAAATGGGCTTCGACTATGATGTTGGCCTTTCTTCCCTTAGTTCTCGTTAAGGAGGAAGTAAAGAATGTCATGACTAGTCCTGAGATATAGAGAGATGATGTGAGCAATGTGAGAACTTGGTTGTTATATTTGTAGTAGTCGGTCTCATTCATATGCATGTTCTTCCTTAGATACACTTTTTGGAAGAACTCTTTCAGAAAATCATCCATTGAAGTTACCCCACCTGACACTTGACAATATCACCACTAAATTTCTCATTGTCGACGTACTTTCAAACAACATGAAAAGAAGAACATAGCTATAACATAGAATCACAAATAGTTCTTCATGTGGAATAGGAAATGGCTACGTATCTTACTGCAAAGACTTTTTCTGAATTTTCTGCTTTCTAAGCATGAACTCCTTTAGACAAAAAAGTAGTTACATGATCATCAAATTTTAGTATATAATTAAACAATTCAAAAAATAAATAATTAAGATAATTTCTAATTATTAGAATTAACTAAATATTTCCATTTAAAAATTGTTAAATTCAACTCAATAATAATAATAGGAAAAAAATATGGTATATTTGTTTTCTTTAAAGCAACCACGTCTGTTCCATTCCCTGAATAATTGGAGTTTATTGTGAACAACAAACTCAACTAGTTAAATACACCATACTGATTCCCAACATAGTTTTCGACTCAAAAATCAATATGTTAAATACACATGATATTGATTATGGATGATAAAAAATAATAAATGAGAGCAATTCAGATTATATAATAAATATGATAAAAAAATTATCTAAAACATTTTAACACTTTATCCATGTAAAAAATTCATTCAACGGGTTCTTTCAATGATATTCATCCACAATCATGAGATTGTTACATATAAACAAAAATAAATACCTAATCAGGAAGGCTATAAAAAGTAATAAAGTCAATGGAACAATTAGATGTTTCATGAATATAGTTCAGAAGAAATTAATGATAGAAAAAGATGAGAAGAATGACATGAAACACCAAGACCATAGCCAAAAAGTGAGACACCAAGTGCCCAACAATGCATGTAAAGCTAAAATAGTGAATGAATTTGTGCTCATAAAGATGAGCCCTTTTTCCACGCTCTCCTCCTTCTACTATTATTCCTGCCATTGCTCTGTATAACATCTTAACCAAATATTACGATTTTTTTATAATAATAAAATAAAAATTAATAATAATACCTCAGTTATTTAAATGCATTTCCGAAAAACACGGGAAATGTAAACCTTATAACACCATAAAACAACTCAATCCATAATTTATAAAGTTCAAAATATTAATACCAAGTTCAATAATCCAAATGATTATAAAATCCTTAAAATTCATAAAATCATAAAACTATGATGAATAATTTCCCAAGCTAGCCCACGCTCTGGCTCTATGCCTCACTAGATCCACTAATAACATCATCTGCTTCCGTGTACTGCGTACACGATCATCGCTAAACACAATCATATAGGGTGAGCTAACAGTATATAAAACATATATATATATATATATATATATATATATATATATATATATATATCAATAAATATATAAAAAAAAA
>Ga0214545_1003080_pt1 | contig 32028 bp, 16 predicted proteins | sample CNSS4metaG_FD_160064 | JGI IMG/M metagenome (GOLD analysis project Ga0214545, IMG submission 160064) | Root nodule microbial communities from cowpea collected in UCLA plant growth center, Los Angeles, California, USA - CNSS4 | ecosystem: Host-associated > Plants > Roots > Nodule | place: USA...
AATGTTTATGTGACACTCTAAGCTCCCTAATGTATAAATTTCTGAAATCTGTGTTTTCTTCTTTATGTTTATGCATGCAAATTATGATGAAGAAAACAAATTATGTTATGTTATTGCTTTGTAAAATGACATTATGTTTGAACCCATTATGGACTTCTCATTTTTTAAGGTCATGTTAAGGAGAAAGGGATGATATAGTAGTACATGGAAGGGATCATGTCGATCAAATGATGTGTGACCGCCATGACTCTTATTATTTTTGTATCTTTAATTATGAATAATGATGGAACCAATTTATGCAAGGTCTTTTATTGCGCATTATGTTTATGTATTAAATCACATAATGTTATGACATCATATGAGTCAAGTGGGAGAATGTTAGAATTAATTGACGAATTAATTCTATTAGTGACTCATTTGAAATATTATGATGGGCCCAATTGTGATTTAATAAAATATAAAGACTTATTGGTTATTATTATGGGAAGTGATAATAAAATAAAGATAAAGATAAAGATAAAATAAAAACCAACTTGATGGACGTTGGTTTATAAAAGGAATTGGGGTTCTGTCTCTGGCCATAAGATTCTTTTCACAGTAACCCATCAAGAACGTGTGAGAAGAGAAAGAAAGACAAAGAGATAGATTGGGTAACGGTGGTTGAAGAGCACACAAGATTACAAATTTGAAGAACGCATATTCAGAGGATCTCTCATGGATCAAGGTTAGTGCTCTATTATGTTTATCGTGTGAGAATCCTAAATTCTAAAGATCCTTAATTAGTTTTACATAAAGTCCTTAGTTTCTAAAGTCAAGAAATTGATTTAGAATTAGCCAAGTACTTTTAGGAACTTTGAATAATGGTTTTAATATGTAGTAAATCAATAACAATGTAATAGAACAATATTAGTAAAGTTCAATCTCAACACGCTCAATCTCATTAGATTAATTTAACTTCAACTAGTATTTATGTTTGTATTCATTATAATCAATCAAAGCATTGTTTCAATGAAAGTTTGAACAAATCTTAGATTATTGGAATATTTAAACAAACTCTTGTGGATGTGACACTTGTTTAGCACAACTGATCTAGTAGACTTGTTGGGATTAGAACAAAAAGCTCAACATCGACACAATTAAAGTTACATAGTATGAAAATAAGATAAATTTTTTGAGTTTCAATGAGTGAATTATTTGGTAGGAAGAGGTTACCAAGAAGGAGGCAAGGGCAATGTTCATAATTAGAAGTGAGTGTTTGATTTGAATGAGTTTAGGTGTGGTTGTTAAATATAATCAAAAACCCCCACCAAACAGAAGGTTAATGGGAAAATTAAGAACAAAGAAGTGAAAGAAGAATTAAACTATGGGCTAGAATTATATTATGTAATTATAGTTTAATAGATGTATTCGGCAATAAGCCAAAATATATGATTGTTATCAATGATATTTTGATACTCTACCAAAATGCTTCTCTTTTGTCTCCTTAACCTGATATAGGGAGTAGTAAAGCCAACTGACTCATAGTAGTTGCAACTTCACTTCTCAAAAAGCTCTCCTTATGCTAAGCTTGTGTGGCATCCTTTTGATCACTTCATGATGGTTCATCCAACTTAACAACCTCTTTTAGGATCAACTCCAACACCTCAGTATACACTCCTCATTGCATTCAAAACCAATGAAATCAAGTCAGAATTAGTAAATTGAAACTCAACCATAAAATACAAGTACACTAGTCAACCGAGCAAGTGCCAATTAGAATTAGAGTTTGAATGCAACTCTTGATCCTTTCTTTGTCCTTTCAAGGTCAGCACAAGTGTATTTAATTCTTCTCTAGCTTCTCCCAACTGCCATATCATTTAGAGCTCAAATGCAAAAAGTCAATTATTTGTCAACTCTTTGATCAACTCTGATGAAAAAGTCAACTCTACATAATTTGATGAGACTTGGCAAATTTGGATGCTTTGGTTGCTTTCAATCATCACCTCAGTGGTATCCTTGCATCTTTTGGCTGCATTTAGACTTTACAAAACTCAATTACGGTTAGTCAAGCTAAAGACTCTACCTAACGACACTAACTAGACAATCCTACTATGTTATATTTCATTTAAGCACGAAAACTACACTAGACACATTACTAATTTGCTTTAACTCTGACTCTAAATTGAACACAACCTCTAAATTGCACACAAACACAAATCTAAACCAACTAGACTAATAAAGCTAACTAAGAAAACTTATTCTACTCTATACTACCTATTATACTATTATGGCTACTACTAACTCTACTTATTTGAACTAAAATGCTATAAACATATCTAATATTTTGTAATCTAAACTAACCTTCTAGATCACTAAACTATTTTAAGAGCAATTCTAGAACTTACACTAAAAATGCACTAGAAAGGTCTAATTAAGCTAATTTCACAAAAATAGTCTAAAAAGCTAATTAAACTAAATATATGCTAAGAGCTCTTATTTAACAACTTAGATCTACCCAAAACAATACAAAAATCCAAGAAAAATTGTAAAGAGAAGGGACTTATCAGTGTTTTTAATCTCTTGTGGTTCTTTAATAGAGGTGTGTTCTTTCCTAAACTGTTTATTTCATTAGTGTTTGTAATTTCAGTTTATTTTTAGTATTTAGTTAATCCCTCATTTAAGAATGATTAACAATTGGATGTAGTATCTTTTGATCCAAACCCGTATAAAATAACTTGTGCAATTTTTTCTTCCCTACTTTTTATTTTATTATTATTATTATTATTATTAAAATAAAAGAAAGTTATTTTAATTGAACTTTGATTTTTAAGGGAAAATTTTAAAGCACAATTTTATTAAGAAACCAATTCACCCTTCTTTTATTGTTTGTCCAACGTAAATATTCTATTTTAATAATAATGATAATAATAATAATTCAATTTGTATTTTCTTTTTCAAAAATAAAATGCCTTCTTTTGTAGACCAACAACAACCTAAACCAAAGAAATGAGAATTTTTACAACATACCACGTAATTTTTGTGAACAAGAAGACAATGCAGAGTGTGTAGACACATAAAAAGTATTTAAAAACCCTTGTTACCAAAAAAGTAATAATAATTGAATCCATATTTTTTTCAAAAACCATAATGGGTCCTTTTGTTGACCAGGAACACTACAAACAAAGAAAATGTTAGCTATAACAAATTAGGTGTATCAATGATATAAATGTTACTATTTCCATTTAAAATATATAGCAGATCGTGCATGTGGAGTGAAATTTTACCTATTTCATCTAATTGAAGGAAGATCTTACTGACTTAACCTATCAACTTATCTAGTGGAGTAAATAAAAATTCATATAACTGGGAAAAAACATTAAAAAAAGTGAGAAATTGTGATTTGGAAAAGGTTTAACTTTTTTTCCCAAAATATTAATGCCTTAATTGCTGGTTAAACAAAATAATGAATTATGAATTGAAAAAGTTTAATCTTTTTTTTTCTATACAGAGAAAGAATAATACATAAGAAAGGGGTTAACCTTAAAAAATGAGAAAGTGTCATTGATTAGGGTCAAACCCTAAAGAATGAAAATAGGAGGAACAATTCACCATTGCTTGTTTGAAAGGGGTTTAGGTTACACATTTTACAAATTTGATACAAATGGAGCAAGAGCTTACTAAGTTAACATGTGAACCTATCTAATAAAGTGACCTGACTTTCATATAACTATAGAGAAACATTAAAGAGAATAAAAAATCGTTAACCGAAAAAAGTTTAATCTTTTCCTACAAAAAAAGAACGAAAATGTCCAAATTAGTGGTTAAATAGAATTGGGAATTGTAAACTTGAAAAAGTTTAATCTTTTTCCAATAATAGAGAAAGTAACAAAATAAATCTCCATAGGCCAATTGAGAAAATACCTAGATTAGGTTGAAACCCTAAAAAATAAAACTAGGTGCTATATTTTCAAAGATTTACATTGAGAGGAGTAGAGGTGTCAATTTGGCCCTTAGCCCATGGGCCAGCCCTGGACCACTCTTCATAAAGCCCTCTTTTAGGGGGGGCCCAAATGAGGGGGCCAAAAAAAAGTCCTAGCCCCCAAAGCCCCTTCTCTAGTGGGTTAGGGCTAGGGCTAAGGTGGGTTAGCCCCCCAAATAATACTACATTAAGTCAGAGTCAAAGATCAAGTCGAGCGACCCAGATGGGCTAGACGACCCGGACGGGCTCGATGACCCAAATGGGTCCGATGACAAGGACGAACCCGACGACCAAGACGGGCCCGACGACCAGAATGGGCCTGACGACATGGACGGGCCCGACGACACGAACGGGCCCGACGCCACGGACGAGCCCGATGACCCGGACTAACTTGATGACTTGGACGTGCCTGATGACACAGACGGATCCGACGACACGAACGAGCCTGACGACTTGGACGGGCCAAACGACCTGGAAAGGCTCGACGACTCGAACAGTCCCGATGACTCGAACAGGATCGACGACACAGACGGGCCTGACGACCCGAATGGGCCATACGACACAGCCGGGGCCGACAACACGGATAGGCCCGACGACTCGAATAGGCTCAACAACCCGAACGAGCTCGACGACCGAAACGAGCCCGATTGTGTCATAGGGCTCTTCTGTGTCGTAGGGCCCGTCCGGGTCGTCGGGCCTATCCGTGTTGTAGGGCCAATCTGGGTCGTCAGGCCATTATGGGTCGTCGATCCCGTCCGAATCGTCGGGCCCGTTCGGATCATTAGGCCTGTCTGGATCATCGGATCCGTTTGGGTCGTCGAGCTTGTTTGTGTCGTAGGGCCCGTTCGGGTCGTCGGGCTAGTCCGTGTCATCGGGTTCGTCCGGGTTTGTCGGGCCAGTCCGGGTCATTGTGCTCGTCTGGGTCGTCGGGCTCGTTCGGGTCGTCAGGCCCGTCTGGATCGTTGGGCCAGTCTTGGTCTTCGGGCTCGTACGGGTCGTCGGGCCCGACGGGTCGTTGGGCCTGTTGAGGTCGTTGGGCAAGTCTGGGTCGTTCGACCTATTAGGATCGTCGTGCTTGTCCGATTCGTTGGGCCTTTCCCACAGATAGTAATATATTTTACAAAATAATATATTTTTCATGTGGAAGATGAAAGCCCATGGGCCTGGCTCACAGGGATTTTATTTGATTTTTGGCCCTGTGGCCTTCTTTGATGGGGCTTTATTTCAATATGAGATTTTTTGGCCCTAGCCCACATGGGCCAAGGCCAAGCCCTGTGGACTGGGCCAAATTGACACCTCTAAAGAGGAGTAGAGAAGAAAGAAGAGTAGAGAGATGATATACACATATAGGAGTACAAAAGAGAGAAGAGTAAAATTAAAATTACAAAATATTTTTAGGTGAGACGTAAAATTAACTTTTTCTTTCAAATAAAATGAAAAATATGATATTTCTTACCATCTTAATATACATCACAAATGATATGAAATCCATATGTCATATCTTAACACTCAAATTAATATATAACAACTATCGATATGGTTGCTAACTTTAAAAAAATTATAAATACTAACTTGTAAGAAATGTTCTTTCATTAACTTTATTAGTCACCATCCATTCCATTTGAGTATTTCACTTTAAACTGCTATTAAAAGAAGTTACGTTAGTGAACTAGTATTTAATTTTTTGGCTAAAATCACGTTTTGGTCCTCTAATTTGTCAAAAAAAAAATCAATTTGGTCATTAATTTTCATACGGTTCAATTTAGTCCATCAATTTTTAAAAGAGATCCAATTTGGTCCTCGTTGTTATATATGAGAAAACACCGTTGAGGGAGTAGTAAGGTGACATTGTGGAACAAAACCGTGTTAGTCTTGTTAATTTTGGATTGAAATTGGTGGGAGTGAGGAGAAAACTATGTGTTTTTGGGGGAGAAAACGTGATATTTGCCCTAATGAACTATGTTGTATCTCTATCCTTCGTCTTGGCTTTCCTTCCTCGTTTGGGTGATTTATGCCTAGGTATCCATCATCTTCATCTTGCTCATGCAACGATGGGGCATGCAAAATTGTAGCTTTTCCTCTCATGGTGGTGAGTCTAGGGGGTTGAGTGTACCACCCATTTGCAATTGTGGACAGGTTGCAGTGTTGAGAACGACTAAAATTGCAAATAATGGTTGCAAAAAGTTTTAGGGATGCCCTAACTACAAGGTTAGATTCATGGAATTTGTTTTTTTCTTTTAAGGTCTACCCTGACTACAAGGTTATGTTTTGTTGTTGTTGCTTTGAAGAATAGAGAGGAAGTGAAGATTTGATAGGGTGCAATTATTTGAAATGTTGCATAGAAGATGGTGGTGATGAAAATGATTATATTATTTTGAGGCAAAAGAGGAAGATTTATAGTCTAGAGGAAGATATCAAGATTTTGAAGAAATGATTGAAGTAGTTAATAGGGGTTGTTTGCTTTTTAGGTGGGGTCGTAGTATGTGTGTGTGCGTGTGTGTGTGTGTTAGTGAAAAGTCCATGATTTAATGTAAAAACAATGAATGAGTTGTAAGTAGGTATGTAGTGTAGCTATTGAAGGTTGTGGTCTTTTGTATTGTTATAGTACCGTTTAATGAATGAAAATTTTGAGTTTTTTTGTAGAAAAAAAACATTTGTATGAATGAATCAACAATTTTACTTCGTTATACAAAGAAACATTCATATATTATGCAAATGTTATTAAAAGAATGAAAAGTTTCATTTATTTATACAAAGAAGCGTTCATATTATTCTGCAAATGGTCTGCTATTATGTGGTGTTGGGTAAAGAAATATAACATCTCATCTCAAATATTCTACACATTCATTCATAAATGTCAAATCAATAGCAATGTTAAATATAAGACACAAATTATTATAAAATACCTTTTGTTGGTCTGATGTAAATGTGTAAAGAGGAACAAACTTCCAAACCTCCAAGATCCTCAATCAACAACTCCAAGAACCAAGAACTAAGTCCAAGTATCCTTGTTTCCTACTTCAACAACAATTGGCAACATTTGGTCATTAACATCCCTTCCAATAGTTGTTAACAATTCATCTCCATACTTTCCTTTCAAAAAACAACCATATAAACCTATTATAGGCCTACATGAGATGAAACTATCATTGCATGCCTTCAAACATGTATAAAATCTCATGAATATTGGTGTCCCATCATTTTCTTCTACTTTAACCTTTGCAGTAGAACTGAGCTTAGATATAATAATCTCATGTGCATAGTCATACACCCTTTTAAATTGTTCTTTAAATGAACCACTTGGGTGTTATTAAGCCAACATTGAATTTTCTACTGCATATATGGTTGCCATCAATTTTTCCTCAATTGCCACATGTCCAAGATATATACCCCAATTGCCACACGTCCAATTTTTTTGTTAAATAAAAAATAAATATATGGGTTCATAAATATTTGATCAAAATAAAATATTTTTTTTAGGTGCAATTAGTGTTTTCATAGTCATCTTTTTGGTTCTAGTAGTAATTTTAGAAGGAGTTACCATTTACTAAAAGGGCTAAAATTTTTAGTTAAGAACAAACCCATTTCTAAACCATTAAAAAACTCGTAGAATTTCTTGTCTTTACTCATGAAAGTTAAGGAGTGTAGGTCGTGCCATCATCAGTTGCAGTAAAACAACCCTAAAATCAGAAGCACACACCATCCTATACATACCAGAAGACCACTTTACCACCACGCGATCACCGTCGCACCAATGTGCGACCATCGCTGCACCATCGCGCAACCACTACAATGCAAGCGTGAGCTCAAGTCGCGAACACATATAACAGGTGCACAGAGGTGTGCACGAACGAGAGAAGAGCAAAAACGAATCACAAATCGAATTGTGATTCACACGATTCATACTTGTATCGTGTGATTCAAGCACAGTTCAAAAACATAAACAATACATCATACGATTCGTATTGTTGAGTAGCTGTATCATATCGTACGATTTGTATCTTGAATCGTACGATACTTATTACCATGTGTCAATGTGCAAAGTGAATGTCTTCAACCAAACTCCTTCGCATAAACCAAAATATTTGTGGCAGCAAAGTTTCAATATAGCATAAACCTCAATCTCTCGTTCGAAGGAAATCTTCCTCTTCCTTTGTCATGTTTTGCCCTATTTTTTAATTACAAAGACAAATTTCACCTAATTAATCAACGTTTGACACATGTGCCACTCAAAAATCTATTTTGAGCTTGTCGTTAATAATTATAACACTCTCTTTAACTGAGATTAAATTTGGCATCATTTAAAAATTAAAGGACTAAATTGAATCTTATAAAAATTAGGACCTAATTGAATTTTTTTTGACAAATTAGAAGAAAAAAATGATTTTAGCCTTAATTTTTTTAGTATGGAATTTTGTTTTGAATATTTCTACTTGGTCACACTTATTTTTATCACTTAGAAAGTAAAGTCTTGAACATATAGTCTTAGATATTAGCAAGATGCATCAAATTACTCAAACCTATTTCGATTTTATGTACACACAAAAAGAGAATGAAAAGGAAAAATCTTGCATTGAGCTCCACATACTCACCGGCAGTTTAACAGTTCCTACTGACTCACAATGCAATCGCACCTTGTAGTGGGATCCATCTCCATCGCACGCTATGGTGGCGCCGCCGATTCCAGTCCCTTCCACTCCGCCGCACCTTCCTGCTGGACCAACCCTCCTCGCCGGCGCTCTTCACTCATCGTGGCCTCCTCCTCGCCTGCCGCCATCAACGGCGGACAGAATCACTACGCCGTGCTCGGAGTCACCCGTACTGCCACCGCCGTCGAGATCAAACGCGCTTATCGCCTCCTCGCCCGCAAGGTATTCTTCGATTTCGCATGAATACTTGATTGGTTGATGTTTCGTTCTGAGTCTGCGTTGTAATATGCTACGAGCTGTGGCGATTCTCGATTTGAAGTGAGCACCTAAGAACTAGGTTATATTATAAGAAATTGGATTCTGTGTTTTCTTTGGCATTTCAGTATTTTGTAATTGTTTCAAATTATTTGGCAATTTCTGGTACCTGGTGATTGGTTGTGTAACATTACCACAAGTTTATCTTTTCTCATAAGAGGTCAAACCAAAATAATAAAATTACACAAGTAGTCTACTAAGTGTTGAATATCCATAACTTTAGTTCTTAAGTTTATACTTTAACTAACATTCGTGGGCAGATTTGAAGGACATTTTGATATCTGGGGATTATTTAGCATGATTTTTGGTATTGGAGGATTACTTATATATTCTCTCTACTTAGAGATCATTCAGGAGACAGGGTAATAGTTTATGGATGGAGTTGATGGTTTACATGAAATGGATTTCTCCAGGCTTAGTAACTATAAGAGAAGAGAGCATTAGAAAAATGAATCTAAACTATATAATTACTATATAGTCCAATCCTGAATAGCGCATGGCAGCTTCTATTGCGAAGTCTAGCACAAAAGTATGCATGATTTTTACTTTTATATCATACACATATAAATACAGAAAAATAGAAAATTTACAAAATAGAAGAGGAAAGACAAAATTATAATTAATCAGAATTTATAGTGATTGTCACTACATTCAAATCCAAGACTAGGACTAATAATCAAAGTAAGTACTTTGCCTAGTGCTTATTACAAGTAATTCCTTAAATAGAATTTCTATATCCACTTTTAAGTTCTTCCTTATCACCATTCTCTTGTTCATCATTATCAAAGATGCTCATCGTCCACCTCCTCATCTTGAATATGTGCAATTGCGTTAAGTCTCAAATGCTGTCTAGGGACTCTAACTGGTTGTCTAGCTCACTGAGCCAACCCCACGTGTATCACCAATAACTCCCCATGTCAAGCTATCATACCAAAGATCAGTTCATCTTCAACCACTTCTCCATCTTCACCCATCTCTCCTACCTACCACTTATTACAATCATGAATTTCATCTAGGAGAATAAGTTCAATACAATCCATGCTGTCACTATAATCTTTAAGGGTTGATTGTACTTTAAAACCCATGTCTTGTAGCTTTTTGATGTTCAAACTTGCTTTTCTTCTTAGAATGACTTTGTATTATATAGCTTTTAAAAAATAGTTAGTTGTGCTTCAATGTATTTCAGTTGTGCTCAGACCCTGATGTGCTACATGCGAGGCTTAACACTTCAGTTGCAATAGTTTGCAAATCTGGAGCATGTTCTCCATACATTCTCCGCCACTTATATGTAACTCAATAGCTTATTAGCTTTGTTTTGCATTTGGCAAAGCTGGACCATGTAACTGTAATTTAATAAACCATGCAACTTGAAAGTTAAACTTACTGGAATCAGTAGTTGACTGTTGTCTAATTGGACAAGGCATGCCAAATACGACTGAGGATGGTTCATGAGTGTTCAACATAATCTTCCTTCTTGATTCATCATTCCAACCTTAGAAAAGACCTCTGTAATATATTTGATTCCTTCTTGATTCATCCTCTTAATTCATCAAGACACCAATTAAGGCCAGTGATGAACATGCACTCACGATCATTCTCTCCTTGAACTGAACAGAATCTCTGGGATTTTCCCAATTATCTCATAACTTGTCTAACTCTTGCCAAAGAGTCATCATCAAGTTGTAATATGATGTGACATTGTTTCAATTTCTGCATTTATGTCTTCATGTAATAAATCTGTGATGAATTCTTCAGGTCTGAATAGCATCCACATCCAAAATCACAAACACTTTTGGCTGTAGGTAGAAGAAAATAGAGTTTTCCTACTACTAGTTCTATGGAGTTGATCAACCCAAACAGATAGTAATGAGAGAGTTTTCTAGCTTTCTCCTTGTGAAAGAGGGGTGTCATCCCTTCAATTTTATAACTTGCATGGTTTCTCCAATTAGGTATCTCAATTTTCATTTACCATCTATGCCCAACTTCACAGATTGAGTCCACTCAATGAAATTTTGTCATTGTTGTAAACTTGTTCTGTGAGAGAGTATCAAATGGAACTGTAAGAGTGCTTTTTGGAGGCTCTGTTGAGGTGTTTGATGTATTTGTGGAAGCACCTGTCGTCACTATGGTTTAAAGAGGTTATAGCTGAAGCTGTGACATCATCTAGATTATAGAAAAATATAGCTTTTCTCTATTGAAAAAAGAACACAGGTAACCATGGTAGTTGAACTTGGATACAAATTGTGAATCAGAATCCTTTTTTCAAGCAAATCGAATCATGAATACAATAACTTTATAACTTTATATAGAAAGTGAATTTTGTCAATCAAACTGTTATTTCATATCGTTGTGATTATCAATGTCAAATTTTTATAAATTTGAACAACATTGCAAGCTGATCAAATTATTCATATTTTAGTATATTTTGAAAAATATACATTAAATTGATTTTTAATCTATATTAGAGAGACATGAAATAATCTTTATATTAATATAAAATTTTATACATATGATCTATGTGAAAGAAACATTTCAATATAAAGCTTGACTCAATCAAAAAGATATTAAACGGTGTAACATTTGGTTAAAGTTAAACCAGTGTAATTTAATCTATCTCCACATGTATATATATTCATTGTAAAGTTAGCTAACAAAATGGCATATAAATTTCAAAAGAATTCTTATTTTAGTTTCGGAAATATATTAGTTAGAAGTTTTCTTTGTTTAAATTTGAAAATAAAAGTTGATTATAATGAATCCAGATTTTTACTTTTTTGTTTTTTTTTTCCTCTGTATTTTGATTAAAGTAGTTTAGAAAGAAAGCTCTTTAATAAAAGGGTCTAATTGATAACTTATGGCCCTAAGTTGAAAGCTGAGACTGAGTGGTGTTTCTCTTGGAATTAAAATATAGAAGTTCCTAACAGTAAAACGAATGCAATACATTGTCCCTTAACATTAGGGCTGTGGACGATCTCCCTTCTTAACTCAAAAGCAGAAACAGCTTGACTGGAACCGAGAGGCTGTGGATCTGCAGTGCAATGTGATTTCCCCACTTTAATGGCATTATTTTTGCGATTTTGACTGTGAACATCTGCTCTGGTTGTGACGAATATATATGGTGCAGTGGCCTTTGGATAACAAGGTGTTGCAACCCGTTGTGGAAGAATTGCATGACTAGTGTGAGAGATGCACGACACACAATTTGTTTGTGATTTGTACGATTTAGGATCAAAATTGATAAATCCTTGATTCATATTGCCAAGTTGAAGAACCACATCGTACCACACAAATTGTATTTTGAATTGTATGATACTAATAACCATGGGTACAACTGATATTTATGAAGATCAAATTTACTACAAATAAGGAAAGTATCCCATACTCAGGTAACAAAGCTGCTACTAATATGGAAAATAAATCTCCTATTGAGAATATGAATAAAGGATATTTTGTTTCCTCTAGATTAAAGATTACATAAAATATATTATTATGATTCTCAACATCTTCCATAAATAAGGAGGAAAGAAAAAGAGAATACATACACACATACACACACGCAAATTTCATATCCTGTGAATCTGGACAGATTCATCTACCAGATTTGACATTTATCAATGTCCTATTCTTTTTATCCGTCCATGCATCAAATTCCGTAGAATCTCATGTGACATGGGCGTTTTCTGTGAACTTTAATTTTTTTTTCAATGAAGGAACTGTAAATTTATGATAGCTTGAATGTCAGACCATTTTACATCATCTTTTTCCTTCTTGTTTTGGCAAACACCTAGTCCTCACTTCAATTGCATTTTGAGTCGCTTTGCTCTAGTTATTCCCCCAGTTGTAGTCTTCAAACTGTAGGCTGAACCTTTGTTAAATTGATTGATGTAATATGTTGAAGTGATGAACAGAGTGGCAGTTATAATGGCTAAAGTGCAAAAAAGCACAAGAGATGTTTGTATTAGAGCAGCAAAGGCTAAGACCAATCAATATACTTTTTCGATTCTTCTATAGAAGTGAAATCCTTTTGAATGTTGTGCGTCCTAAAAGGTTTTTTTAGAATAGGTCATCTTAAATATACTTTATTGAAAAGCTGCCATGTGCTTTGTGTTGTACCTAGTTTCTAGATATGACTTTTCTTATTCTTTTCTTCTCATTTATTGCATCTAAGCTTCCAATGCCATTATAAGTATGAGAACCTAAGAGAGGGGAATCAAGCTCTCTAATTTATTCTGTATTGTTTTGTATCAATCTCAAATTGGTATCAGAGTGGGTTGATCATGCTTTGGTTAACTCTCTTTGCTTGGCATAGAAAACGCCTGGCGCCAATGGTCACAACAGTTTCGTTCACAAAAGTTAGGGTTTGGTACATCTTGAGAAGCGAATCCAATCCTGATGGCCGAGTTTCCAAATTGTGTCAGATGCATCGCCACGTGTTGTCTTCTTCTCGTGGTTAGAATCCTTTGAGACCACCGTTGTTCAACTTGCTGGAGAACAATTTTCGCTCTTCATTATGATATTGTTTGGTGTTAGTCAACAATTCCTCATGATTTCTCTTTCCTTTGTCTTTCGGGCTTCATCCTCTCTCTCATACTCTTCCTCCACCATTGTTTATTGTTTTTATAGTTGGCACTAATTGTGGTATGTAGAAGTGTTGTTGTTTCTGACTACTATACTCATTGTATTTTGAGAGAGATTTAGGTTGTTGGTTTGCTATTGAGAGTGTTGGATATTGGATTGTTATCAGTGTACTAGCTTGTTGATTTGGGTGTTAATGTGGACCCTTTTAGGCTGCTATAATTTTGATTATTGATAGATTCAACGTGCTCAATGCTCCTTTTGTAGGAGAATAAGCCACACTCGAAACAATTGCTTCTCCTTACTTGGTTTTCCTAATAATAAGACAACAAACATCTTTCAATCTAATGAGGTTGAACCACAATTTACTAATGAAGGATATAAGGATTATCTCAAGTTAAATTCTGGCAGCCAAGCATAGTCTTTCACCCATTCTCTTTTGTCAAAAGCATGTATTTCTCAAACCTTGAAGTGTCAAAGTTCATGAATAATTGATTCAAGTGCTTTTGATCACATTTATGATAATACTTCCTTATTTTCTTCTATTTTTCATCCTAAAATTCCTCATGTTATTACTTTAGCCAATAGATCAAAAGTTATTTCTCAGGGAGTTGGTCAAGTCTCACTTTCTCCTTCTTTGAACTAAAAGCATGTTCTTCTTATACTTAAATGTCCTTTTAACTTAATTTTCTTAAGTCAATTAACCATATCTTTAAAATCTTTGAATTGTTTCATAACCTTTAACACAAATTCTTTTGTTATAGAAGAGCGTGGTATAGGTCGATTGATTGGTGAAGGACATGAATTTGGAGGACTCTACTATCTTGGTACTAGACAATCAATATCTTGTATAGCATCCCCATTTCCTAAGTTTTTTCATGATTGCGTGGATCATCCACAAAAGGATGATATTTGAACTTAGCAAACTCAAAGTCTTAGATAGTGAGTCATGTCAATTAGGAAATCTGTTCGGTCTTCTTTTCGAAAAGAATTGAAACGAGGTGCAATGTTGTCTTTTCTATAATTCATTCTGATAGGTTTGTTGGGTTTTGTTATTTTTTCACTTTTATAAATATTCTCATTGTACTTGGGTTTGCATAATGAAAGATAGGACTAAACTTTTGATTATCTTTGAGTCTTTTCTTAATGAAATTAGAATCAATTTAGCCAAGTGATTAAGATCTTAAGGAGTGATAAAGTCAAAAAATACTTTTCTTTTTGATTTTTCTACTTTTTTAAATTTACATGGTATTTTATGTCAGTCCAGCTGTTCTCATACACTTCAGCAAAATGATATAGTAGAGAGAAAGAATAGACACTTAGTTGTGTTGGATTACCATTGTTTTTGGATTGTCATATATATAGGCAAGACTGTAACCGGTTGGTTTTGATTATGGTGGCTCTTTGGATATGACAAGTGCATTTGCAGTGTAAATGTTAATGTGCATGTCAGTGTAACATCTCATCCAAGTTCACCTCTTTGAGCATGCCTTTCCATTGAAGTTGACTTTGTTTTTTTGAAGTATAACTAAACTCTAAGAGACTATCGTGACACAGGAATTTAATCAATCATATTCTCCTAGATAATATCTGTGACTATAATGAGTGGTTAGTTGGGGAAATGGGTGAAGATAAATTGGTCTTTGGTGATGAAATTGGGGCCAACGAGGCAGCTAGACTCGGTAGACGACATGCTATCTCACTACAGGTGCACCTATTGAAAAGGAGTAAGAGGAACAGGAACTTATCTTTGATAATGAAGAACAAGAAAATGATGTAGAAAAAGTTGGAAATGAAGATAGTGATTCTATTTAAGGAATCACTTGTGATAGGCACTAAGCAAGCATAATTTGATTCTTAGTCTAGTGTTGTATTTTGATGTTGCCGAAAATGGATTTTGATTGTTAATTGTGACCGTGTCTTGAATTTTGTCTATTTATAAATGCCACTGTGGATGTGACAGTACATTTGGTATATGAATTTGTAAATACTACTTTCTCATTTTTTTCTTGTCTGTTATTCGTTGTGAGTGCAGTTTCATCCCGATGTTAGCAAGGATCCGCATTCTGCAGAATTATTCAAGAGCATCCGTCATGCATATGAAGTGAGCAATTGCTATTCAACTTTTCTTGATATATGGAAATAATTTCTGTTCCCAGGGATTCAATTTCATTTTTCTGAGGCAAGGAAAAGTTCTATATTTTTTAATAGGGACCCTACTGTTACACAGTGCAGTCTTACTGGTTCCACAACATTCTTCGGCAGAGACTAAAAAGACAGAATAGAATGCAACTGATTGATATTTATATATTTAATGGTTTTCGGATAGAGAGCATAGCAAACTTCTGCTTCTATGCTCTCTTTCAGTTTCCAAATTCAAAATAAGATGACTACGAAATGTAGTCAAGTTTTTCATCTAACAAATTTATTACATTTATGAAGTAGTTTTTGAATTTTGAAGCATTTTATGAAAGTCCTAGAATTTCTTCTGTAATATAAGGATTGCTTCTTATTTGTTTTTCTTGGGCTTCGGAGCATATCTACCTTTAGAAATCCAATGACGGTATCTAGTTCTTTGTATCCCTAAACAGGTACTATCTAATGAAGCAACTAGGGTTCAGTATGATCAAGAACTTCAATTTACTCACAATTCTCATAGGGAAAAATGGAGTTACAGTACTGAGTTTGAAGATCAGGTAAGAGTCTATAGATGGGCTCACCTGAGGAAAAAAATGCGTAGTGAAAGATACTGGGAACATTACAATGTCAGGGAGGATTACAATAGTGAAACTGAGGAGGAAGAAGATGAAGAAAATTTAGATGAAGAGAGGGGTTCTTTTATTGAAGTGCTTAGATCAGCGTTCTTGTCATTATTTTTGTTTCAGACGTTTGGATCCCGGCTCTCTCTTACATTTAGCGGCCTGACGGCATTGCTCGATCAAAAGTTAGACACCGGCTATAAAATTGGGTATGTAATAGCATGGATTTTGGGCGGGAGGGGTGGCATATTGCTAACATTGTGCTTGTCTTTTGCAAGTTGGGTTTGCGGGAAAACCAGTAGTAGTGTTGTTGCACTAATTGTGGTGGCCATGTGGGTTGGTTCCTACCTTGCAAGGTATGCACCACTTCCCCAAGGTGCTCTATTGGCGCTTCTCTACATGTCCATTAAGCTACAGTCTGACCTAATATAGACACATTGTCGCAATGCAACTAGCATATTTTCTGAACTTGTACATCTGACTATGTTCTCTATTATGGTGTTTGTACAGTGTAATATATATTCTGGTAAATGTAAATAGTTGTTATTTTATGATTATAAATTAAGTGCATAAACGGTTGATGAATTCCATCTTGTCCCTGAGTTTGTACATGTGTGCAGTGTTGGCATAGAAGAGAGAAAAAAGTGCTGAGAATGAGGCACAAGGCTTTGGAAAATGAACACTGAAATTAGTTTGCAAAATTATTAGAATTGTACAGACTACTTCCCATTTACCTATCAAGCATTTGCAGAAAGAAAAGGATGACAAGAATTTACAGGTTTCTTCACACTGGGAGTGAAGATAAAATAATGAATTAAAAGTTTGTGCATCAACAATCAAGATTTGAGAAGTTCCAACATCTAAGAGCTCTTTACTTGAACACCATCTGTCCTGGATATCAAATTTCTCCACATATACCTCCCGCTGGCCATGTCAACAAATACCCAGAATCCATTCTGAATCATCTGAAACCGAAGAAAAAGGGTTAAAACGAACAAAATCAAGAATGGTGGTGAATTTTATAAAATAACTGGAACAGAGGGCACCTTGTTGAAACTGAAATTATCCTTGTTGGAGGAGGCTTTGTTATTCTGGTCTTGGGTGGTGAGGTCAATCTCTGGGGAGGAACGCACAGTGGTCCAGGCAAAATATGCTGCCAATGCGGCGGAGAAAAAGACAAGGATGAACCTGAGAGGACACATGTCTTGAAAGGCAACAGAGATAACTGAACTTACAGCAATAGAAGTCAGAAAGAAAGAGAGAAAACTGAAGACAAGCGAAGCAAGTAAAGAATTGTTTGTATGATATGTGGTTGAGGTGGAGTTGTTTTTATATGAGAATCACCATAGTTGGAACAATGAATGAATTAGTAAAACACGTGTAAAGGCAGACGCTGCGTTGTACTGGTCTTTGTGACTTTTCTTTAAGAAGCAGTATTGTTTACACTCTCAAATGTAACGCTTTCCCTTCGTGCATATTGGACTTTGTAAAACCTTTGATGATATACGTATTATGATGCATCAGCCGGCCCCCCAAAATCACATCTACTCCACTGACTTATTCTCTGCTGCATTATTCTTTGGTTTTGATATCTTTTTTGGTCTGACCAAAAATTTCATTTTTCCTGTTTAAGGCAATATTCAATATTAACATACTCACTTGCACACACGGACCGAGTCTCAAAAGTTTGTTGAGAAGGACTGAAATTTAAGATATGAATCAATAACGATCTATACTTTTTTTTTTATATAAAATAATTAATTAATTCATGTACCAAATTCAAAGCAATTTATAACTTGACATAAACGAGAAAACCTATTTAAAAGCTATTAAAATTGTATAAAAAATAATTTACCAAATTTTAAGGGGGAATAAGCTCCTTTCAAGTGACTTTGCCTCTTAGAATAAAAAGTGCTTCTACCTTGATCCTTTAACTTAATTGAATTCGTCTTTTTATATATAAATAAAAGGTGTTTAACATTTTCTTTTTCACTAAATTTATCAGATTTTCTTTTTTTATTTTTAATAAAAATATTTTAAGAGTTTTAATTAGTTTGAGTTATAATTTATGCTTTAAGTTATAATTTATGCTTTAAATGTGTTGTGCCTAATTTCTTTTTATCTTAGATTTTACTTTGATAAACAAGGAGGTCATTTAAATGGGTGTTCGAATGTTTGGTGTGATTATGTCCTAGGACATTTCTTCCTGCACCTCAATAATTTCTTTATGCACCTTCATATGTTTTAAAATTCTAAATTTATCCTCTCTGGAATATACAATTTGAAAATATTTCAAAATATACAATCCGAAATATAAAACTTATATTCCAGATTATATAAAACTAGAATGTAAAATGAAAAATGCAATCTAAAATTTGAAATACAAATTTTACATTTTAAATTATACAATTCGAAATGCTTTTTTATTTTTGAATTATATAATCTAAAATGATTTTATATTATCAATTGTATAATCCAAAATGTAAAATTTTGTATTCTGAATTATATAATCTGGAATATAAAGTTAAAAAATGTATTTTATTATAAAATAAATCTAATAATAGAGAGAAGAAGTAGAGGATAAGAGAATGAGAAACAACTTTTTTGTGTGTCTTACTGATATGAAGAATTTTATTTATAGATACAACATGGTAACCTAAAAAGTATAGAAATCAAATAATAATACAAATATTTACATAAAGAGTAATGAATCATATGAGTATCAATTATATCAATCATACGAGTAATTGTATCAAATCAATGAATGATCATTAATTCATAACACTCCCCCTTGGATTTCCATTGATAAGAGAATGTATTTTGTTAAAACCTTACTAGAAAAAACCCTTTGGGATAAAACCCTAGTGAAGAAAAATAAGTACACCATTCTATATAATATTGTTCTTTACATCTTCTATTTCCCCCCTCTCATGTAAACTTACATCATTAAGATGACAAAGTCCAATCTTGTGAACCAATTGCTAAAAAATTATCATTTGTAAAGACTTTGTAAATAAATCTATTAGATTTTCACATGAACAAATCTTTTTTATCTCTACATCATCATTTCAATTGAATAATACACTATTGTCTTCATGTATGGTTGTTGATTCCATTCTTCTCAAGGATACGAATGCACCAAATTTAATCTAACGAATAATAATTGAATTTGTAATCCAATGTTTGATATGCAATAGGTGAACTCTGCCTTCGTTTATAAAGGTTATATGTTCTTGATGTTTTCCAAAATCATATTACAAATTTAACATCATAGTCTAATTGAGAGTTATTTACAGAGTTTAACAAAATGTTGCTATGGGGACAACAAGAGCATAAGGTTTCATTCATTGCTTCAATGGTATGTTCACTTCATTTCCTTTGTACATCGATATGTTTTTTCATTAACACATTATGGTTATATGGATGTTTAAGACGCAGGGGGCAGCATTATGTTGTCGTATTGTCACACGATGCATGAACCACATCCAACTATTCTTCCCGTAATAGAGGAGGCAAAGTTTGGTCAAATGGCTAAATAAGGACATTTAAAGGTTGATCATGCTTTAGTTATTGTTATTGCCTGGTGGAGAGGTGGAGGCCTGAGACACACATGGTTTATCTACCAACTATAGAATGCACCATAACATTGCAAGATGTGTCACCAACCATGTTAGATTGGGACGACATGTGCGATAGCTTGTTAGGTATAACACTAGTTAAAGGGGAATCCATTGTGGGTTCTATGACCAAACTAAAGTGGTTAAGGGAGAATTTGTTGCCTATATATGAAAATTCCAATATTAAGGTCATTCATGCACATGCTAGAGCTTATATATTATTATTGATTGGAGGGTTTTTAATACCTGATGAAACTAGTGATAAAGCACATTTAATGTACTTGAAGTTTTTTAGTAATCTTCGAAGAACTTGTAGATATAGTTGGGGTTATGCTTGTTTGGTTGTTTTATATAGGGAGATGTGTAAAGCAACAGATCGCTGTGCCAAGACTATGGGTGGATGTGCTTCCTTGTAACAATCATGGGCATGGTTCCAAATTCCCTTTATTGCACTTATTTCAAGAGTACCACTTACTTTTTCGCTAGTTTGCAAATGGAGCGACGGTTGAGTACTAGACTATAAGAATGTCCTCACACAATGATTTACTTGGGTATCGCTCAAGGATAGATCACATACAACATAACCAGGTAACATTTATATTGGGGTTTTACTTTTTTATTTGAACACCTAAATAAGTGACTAAATTTTACAATTATTACTATAGTTTATTTGGGTGCCTTATGAGGGTCTGAAGTCTATAATCCACGTTGAAGCATACCAGGAGCAAGCAATATGGACTTCATGCACAACTTTAATTTTTTTTTTTTTTTACAATTGCTGAATGACACCAGTCAAACAGGGTGAAGTTATAATTTTGGCTATTACAAGACATCCCTAAAACACCCTACAACCTTGATAATCTATATAAATTAGACTTGAGGGGAAGACAAGATGAGAATTGGGTCACTAGACATGCGAAATGGATAAACATATGGAAGAACATGCACGAGTTAACGTTGAATGGAGTACTAATGCTTGAGCCACTTCTCCACACAATGGAGTACATGTCCTGACATATAGCAAACTCATGTTTATATTTATCAGTTCCATAAATTTTAAATGACCCTAGAGTGCATCGTGCCTCCACATCGACACATGTCCCTCCTCTGGAACCATATGATAATAAGCATGACTTCAACACTCCACCTCCACAGGGAAGTATGAAAGTTGTACAACATTTACTTTCTTCATCAGGTGCACATGAAGGTCATGAAGGTTAAGAACATCTGGAACCACAACCTTCACACCTAGAATCACCTAGACCTGAACATCGAAGGAGGAACCCCACTAGACACCATAATGGGGATTGCATAAGAAATATTTTTTTAATGTTTCATTAGATGTAATTAGGCAATGTTTTTATTTGTATAAAAGGCACATCTATTTCGCACCATTTTGAATATTGTAATTGGTAAAACTCAATCATTCCATATGCTTCATTCGACATACGTAAATTTTCTTTAACAACATTTAAATGATGATAATGACAAACAATGATGTCGTAACCCTTCATAAAGGATGTTGATGAATATTTGGACTAATTTGAACAACACCTTAAATGATGATAATGACAATTACAAAACATTACAAAATAGCTAAAAATCAACGAAGTTGCGACACTTCTCAACCTTCATGAAGTTCACATAAAAAGATATTGTTGCCATGGGAACCATCATTGAATGTCATTGAATGGCATGTTGAAGATCTTTGTCATTCCTTACAAAAAGATACTCATCAATTCCTTGCTCAACAAATTCGAGAGGGACATGGTACCACAAAAGACTTAGTTAGGACTCAAATGGTCCCATCAAATGACTTCTTATAATAGTGCATTAAACGAATTGAATGCATTCAACTGCTCACAAAATACCATTTTTAATTCTTGTACTAGATAACTTCACAACTTTTAAACCAAGTGACCCCAACCTTATATACCACTAAGTAACTTCATTGTGATAAAGTGCCAAGGAATATTTTTAATTTTTCCACTATAAAAGTTGATGGATACTTGAATACATGGGCTTATAAAGTGTAATAATTAATGCTATGACATGCACCCTGCCACTAAGACAAGATGTTTGAACTTTATTGGGATAGTGTGCCAAGAAATATATTAAACTTGAGCACTGTAAAAGTTGAATGATGTTGCAATAAATGGGGTTATGCACTATAAAAATTAATGCTCTCACATACACCCTAGCATTAGGACAAGACTTGCCAACCTTATTAGGATAGTGTGTCAAGGTAGATATAAATTTTGACCATTGTAAATGCTAAATGATACTTGAATACATGGCCTTATACAATCCAATAATTAATGGTATCACATGCTTCGTGCCACTAAGAGAAGATATATGAACTTTATTGGGATAGCGTGCTAAGGAAGATATTTAATATTTGACCACTATAAAAGCTGACGAAAAGTTCAATACAAGGGCTTATACAATGTAACAATTAATGCTATCACATACACCCTGCCATTAAGACAAGATGTTAGAACTTGATTGGGATAGCGTGCCAAGCAAAATATTAAACTTTACCATTGTAAAAGTTGACAGATGCTGCAATAAATGGGGTTATGAACTGTAAAAATTACTAAACTTCTCAACTTTATTTGGATAGTGTGTCAAGATAAATATAAAATTTGACCACTATAAAAGTTGACGGATACTTCAATACATGGGCTTATATAGTCTAATAATTAATGGTATCACATGGACCCTGTTAGTAAGACAAGACTTTTCAACTTTATTGGGATAGCGTGTGAAGGCAATTAAATTTTACTACTGTAAAAGCTTATGGGTCTTAAATGCATGGATTGATTCATAATCCAAATGAATGGTTTGATATGCACTCAACCACTAAGAAAAGATGTATCACCTTTATTGGGATAACGTGCCAAGTTGTCCTTATTTGAATCCATACTAAGACCCACAACTACTTCTCCTATAAATAGATAAACTCCAAACACAACCTATTGCATTGTTATATTGGGTAATAAACCTACCCACTACAACACTCTCCAAAGATTTGAGTCACATCCAATTATTTAACATGGAAAACTTTAGCATCAACACCCAAGAAAACTATTCAAATTCCTACCTGACAACCTTGTTTTCAAATGGCCAAATGATACAATGTGAAGATGTTGTGAAGTTCCAATGTCAAAGTTCAGAACTCTTTCGCATACCATACAACTGCACATTCAACATCTTGAGCCACAAATTCTGCTCAACTCTAGAAATTCCAACCACCACATCCATCAATAAGTTGTACTTCAGAAGACCCACATTTAATGAAGAACGAGCCATTATGTATGATGCTCTTCAAATCTCAACAGATGATGACGTTGCAAAAATCATTCATTATAAGTCTTATTTACCCATTAACACAATAATTGAATTGTTTGCTACCTTTATAAGGTCTATTGAGGAAATACTTAGTCTTCTACAACCAACTCCCTCATCCTCTTCCATAATCCCAAATCCTATCCTGCATTTACCAACCAACTAATTTATTTCAAGCAATTTTTGATCAATTATTTATTATGATATTTTAAAAGCATAATTTTTAAATATATATTTAAATTTAATAATTATTATTTTATTTCACAATATAACTATAAATTTTTGAATATTTATTTATTTCCAAACCAAAATACATTATAAATTAAATTGTTATAAAGAAATCAAAGTAAGAAAATAAAAATACAAATTAATTTTTAACTTTCACTTATTTTTTTTTTAAATATTCAATAAACAAAAAAAAAAATATTGTAACACCACCTCAAAATCGCTAATTTTATATAATAATTATTTTGACTTTTATTACTTCTATTATAATTCATACAATTTTTTTTCCAAACTTCTGTTATAAAAAAATAATACTAAACAAATTAAAAAATCAACTTTTAAGATTTACTTTTACATTTTCAAATAATCCATAAAACAACTTAATATATTTTCAATATATTAATTTTTATCATTTTATTCAATATAATAATTTTTATCATTTTATCCTAATTGAAGTATTTGTCACCTTTTAGAAGAGTGATATAATAAATCAGCTTTGGCACCTTCCAATAAAGTTGACAAGTCTTGCCATAATTAGAAGGCGCAAGTGAGGCCAATTATTTGAAATATGCGTTAACTTTTACAGTGTGGTCAAAGTAAATTTATAAATTGACACGTTATCCCAATTGAAGTATTTGTCACCTTTTAGAAGAGTAATATAATTAATTAGCTTTGTCACCTCCCAATAAAGTTGACAAGTCTTGTCATAATTAGAAGGTGCAAGTGAGGCCATTTATTTCAAAGATGCGCCAACTTTTACAGTGGTAAGACATCTTTTATAGTAGAGGGTGAAATCGTCGAAGCTTGGTTTTTTTTCCTTAAAAACCTAAGGACACACGTTACGCCTCAACAAAATTTATGCTTATTTACAGACTGCCACAATTCAATCAGTGCAACATTCAACAGTAGTGGTTGGACTGAAGGGAACTGCGTGCAGGTGTTTTGTATTCGACACATTGCACAAAATTTTACAAAAAGATTCAAAAATACAACTCTGAAAAAGGACTTTGAAAAAGGACCTCATCAACATGGGTAAGTTATTACATGTAAATTTATCTTTTTCATTTTTTTGGCTGTTAATTATTCACACCCATTATTAGAAGATAATTTGTTCTTATAATTATATTTGTAGCGTACGCATTGACAAAACCACATTGTAACTACTACTACAACATCATTAGAGAAGACAACCCAAAAACAGCAGCTTAGGTAGACCAAATTCCAAGGGAGCAGTGGTGTCTTGCATATAATCAAGGAAGAAGGTGGGGTCACATAACAACAAATCTGGCTGAAGCAATAAATTTTGTCCTCAAGAAGACAAGGAATTTTCCAATTTCATCCATAGTATTGTCCACGTACACCAGGTGCAACATATACTTCACGAAAAAAGGTAGGCAAATAACTGTAATGGTCAGTGCTAGTCATGTGTATTCTGAATATGCGACCAACTTCCTACAAGATGCGGACTCCAAGTCAAACACGCACCACGTCATTGAATTTGATAGAAATACCACAAGATTCAGAGTGGAGGAGATGGTGAATCCCAGAGAAGTACGTCCTGTAGGAAAATTTGTAGTCAGATTAGATGAAAGGTGGTGCGATTGTGGAAAGTTTCAAAAAATACATCTACCATGTTCACATGTTATTGCAACTTGCAAGCATGCACATCACGACTTCAGCATGTTCATAAGTCCCCATTATAGGTTGGATGTCGTCATGAAAGTATATGGCAATTTATTTGGCGAGTTAAGACATGAAGAATATTGGCCACCATACCAAGGGCCACATGTCTGGCCTCATCCTGCCACAAAAAGGAGCGAGAGGGGTCGTCCTAAATCAAGTAGAATTAGGACTGAGATGGACATTAAGGAAGGAAGACAATCAAGAAAGTGTTCCTATTGTAGAACTGAAGGACACACAAGAAATCATTGTCCTAATAATCCTGCACTTAGATGATCCACATCAAACCACTTAGTTTATGTTTTACTTTGAATTGTGATCAATAAATTTATACTTGATTCAATTCAATGGTACATCTTTTCTTATTATCTTTTATTGTTACTTATTTTACATAAACCAAGAACAAATAACAAAATTATTTAAAATACAATAATGAAATGGTTTTAAATTATTTTAGTTATTTCCTACATTTTTAAATTATTTTTTAAAAATTTTCAATGTTTATAATATACAATTTTTAAAAATTATCCAAAATTAAAAGATAACTATAATTTCAATATTTATAAACATCTATTAAAAATAATTAATACTACACAAATTATAAAGAAAAAATTAAATTAAATTAACTTTTATATTTTCAAATTACACATAAAATAACTTATTACACAATACAAAATCTATTTTTAAATCAACAAATTCAAAAACAACAAATAATATTTATTTTTTTATTTTTCAAATAATACCTAAAATAACTAAAAACACAATATTAAATTTATTTTTTTTAAACATATTTTCAATATTTTTACAAAAAGAAAAAAAATTAACTCTTAATTTAATTTTATTAAAAAATTTCAAAAAAATAAATTATAATTGATTTATTTGAAAAAAAATAAAAATAAAAACCAATTCGAGCCCTAGCCCTGCAGACCGAATTCAGACCGGGAAATGAAAAACAAAAATGTAGAAGGTAGGTTGGAATTCGGCTTACAGGAACTGAATTCCCATTTAAAACGGAAAACCGTGCTACACATGTAATATTTGTTTACAATATGCTATTCAGGAAAATAAAAGAGGAAAGAGTGCTTTTGGGAAAAAAAATCCAAAATTCAATATATGAGAAGTCAAATTTGACCATGATTTTTTGACGTTTTGGCTGGCGAACCGGCTAAAATTCAATTTTTTTGGAATCGAATTTTGAGTTGGATTTTGTTTTTTTTTTTTTTCTAATCTCATAAGAAACTTAGAGGCGTAAAAGAAAAAAGAAGGAATATGTTATAATATGAAATAATATTTATATTTATGGTTGGTTTTTGGAAAGTAATATTTTGTAAATATATTTTTATTTAGGTAAATTAAATGACTTCAAGATGTAAGAAAATGAACTTGATTTATAAGATGAATGTATATTTTAAAAATTATTATTTTTTATTTAAATGCATTTAGGAAAAAAAAGAAAAGTAAGAAATGTTTTAGTTGTAATTTTGTTTGTAAGAAAAGTTAGTAAAAGTTATTAAAGATTTGTGGTTAAAAAAATTAAAGTATTGGTTAATTTATAATTTATAATTTGTATTTTTTTAAGAGAATTTGAGTTAATAATAATGAAGTTAAACAAAGTAAATATATATTTTTAAAAAGTTAAATTATTTATTGAAAATAAATAGACATAAAAATATTCAAAAAAGTAAAAATTCTAAATTTTTTAAGAAATGTTAGTAAAAATGATCAATAGATGTGTAGGAAAAAAAAATAAAGTATTGGTTTATTTACGAAATTAACTGTTAAGAATTAAAAAGTGTTTAAATTTTAAAAAAAATGGCAGGAAATTTTTGAATATTAATGTATTTGTACAAAATTTTGTAATAAAGTTAATTAGGAAACCTAATTAAATTGGGAATTGAGAAGTTATAAGTGAATATAACTTTTATTGATGGGATGAAATATATTAAAAAAGTTGAAGATAATTAATGAAGTAGATCCTCTAATGTCAGGGTTGGGTCACGAGCATAATGATTTCTTGTGTATCTTAATGTTTGATAGTATGAGCACTTTTTTGGTGTTCTCCTTTCCTGATATCTATCTCAGTCCTAATTCTAGTCGATTTTGGTCAATCCTTGCGTTCCTTCTTGTGGTTGGATTTGGCCAAAGTTGTAGATCTTGGTGTGATGCTCAATAATCTTCATGTCTTAACTCCCCAAACATATTGTCATACATGTACACGATCACATCCAACTTATATAATGTGGATTGATGTACATGTTGAAGTCATGGTGGACATGTTGTGTACCCCATTGAGGACTTGATGAAAGCAATGATTGTAGCAATTAGTCTAAATAGACCAACTTCGACCATCTCACAAATGTGTTGGAAATGATGTGTGATCCCAACTTTTTCTGGTCTTGTGAAATCCAATGTGTCGCACATGTGTGAGCCTCTTTGATTATGATTATAAAGTTGACTTTCTCATTTTTGTTTGAGTTATTAAGATGTATTTAAATTTGCATCTGAATTTGAGAAAAAACTTATAAGTGATATAGGGATTGGTATGATCTTGAAATCAAAGTGGATAAAAGCTTTTCGCTATGGAGAGTATGATGAGCTATCAATTGAAACAAGGCAGTGAAGTATGCTCGCAGGGAAGATGTCATTCTTCATGCTCTTGAACTAGAGAATGCTCACCTGGACAAAGAATCATTGACCTTGTGCTCTAAATTAGATCAACCTGGTAGTGAACATGGAGAATCAGCGAGGGAATTACCATTCATGTCTAATTCTAAATACGTGACCGGTGATTTGAGTGACTCTATAACAATTTTAATTCAGTCCAAGAAATGTCACAATCTATTATATCTTTTGAAGTGCCTAATCTCAATGGGTCTTTAAATGCATTTTGTGCAAGGAAGAGGAAAAAAACACCTAATGATTCAAAAGATGATGAATCTGAAGGAGTCAAGCAAATGAGAGGACTTGAAGGCTTACGTATTTGTATTTGTGTAGTGATAGAAAACTATCTCTTGATCCATTACAAGAAGAACTTGAATAAGAGTCATTATAAGTCAAAAGACCTATGATAAGGTTAAGGACCAAAACCAAGAACAAATCTCCTTGAAGCTCAAGATATTCCATGAAGCTTGCAAAATGAAGATCATCACTTGAAGCACACTTGAAGAATAATTTGACACTTAAAACGTATTTTTCTTTTATTTTTTGTAATCTCGTTGAGTGACTCTGTTCGCTGGACGAGAGTTTTATTTTTGAGTTGTGTCTTTAGGCGAGTGTTCTTATCTGCATACTGCGTTTTCAAGTTACTTTTGCAGCCTAATGTCTTTGGATTTTCTTTTGAATTTCTAGGGTTGCTCAAACACTCGTGGTTTATATATATTTACACCAAGAAGAGATGTAAATATTTTGAAAGTCATTATATGAATTAATTAAGAGGGGATTCTCGTTCTTGTCATGAAACTCTGATTCTTACCAGATATTAAGATTTTTGTAGAAAACCTTGGTCGACTCATGAATATGCTAGAGTGTAACCTCTCTTATTTTCGTATGAATGAAAAAAATCGTATTATTTATTGTCAAAGAAAAAGGTCCTAGATACAGATGCAACTGAGATTGGTGAGCACATTAGTGCTCCACTCAACAATTCTACCAGAGGGAACTGCCTAGCAAATGGAACATCTGTAAATGGTGGTAAAGCTTATTCTTCAACCTTGAAAAGGAAGAGACCACAAGTGGCAAAGTTCAAGATTAGTTATTGAAATGGAAAATTGATGCCTACCCTTCACTAAAGTTTTGAAAAGTACAACATGGTGTCAGTTCCTGTCATTTGTGATCAATTTTCCAGTTCAAACAGTTCTCCACTATGTGGGGTAACTAATGGAAGAATTTCTAGATTACATTCTAAGGATTCAAAGAAAACTTTTCCCATGGCGACACATAATTCAAATTGTACTGAGGCTGCTTGTGAGAATGGGACTTCGTTAATTGTTCAACGTAGTCATAAGTAAATTTATTAATGCTGGAGGAACTTCTCTTCACCATTAGCATGGTTTGAGGTTATGTGTTTTCAAGAAGCTGGATATAAGAGTAAGTAGAAGACTTGAGAAACTTCTTTTCTTCATTAGCATGATTTGTGATTATTGTTGTAATAAAATTGAGAAATCAGTAAAAAAAAATTGTAATGTGAGAGAATAACTATATTTTATAACAACAATAACTTATCATTACTAATGTGTATAAAATTGTATGAAGATTTATATCTGACTTAAATCTATATATTTAAAATATTATCTTAAATAATTTTAGTATAATTGTTTTTTTCTTTTTACAATATAATGCACAAAAATGAACTCTCACTGTTTTATGTAATTATTATATCTCATTTACTTATAAAGTATCCATATAAGCTTTAATTTATTCATTAGTAATTCTTAAAAATAAATTTAAAATTATTATTATAGACTTTTTATGTTTATTATAAATTATTTAAAATTTTATTTTATAAAAGATAAATTTTAGGCAACATTATATTTAATATATATTAAAAATAAAATAAAATAATAAATATTTTATAAATTTTAAAAAAGAATACAGTGATATTTATCCTCTAATAGAAAAACCAATTAATACAAAGTGAGATATTTATATTCTATTATTATTGTAGTATTTTTAATTTATATTAACTGATGTATATAATTTTTCAATATTTTAGAATAGATAAATTAACTTTATAAAACTAGAAAGTGAAACTAAAATTTATTTTATCAAATGGAATACACTACTTAGACCTTATAACTTATAAATATCAAAATTATTTTTAGAAAGCTAAATAACCACATTTATATTTTATGTTATTAAATTATTGCTTATGTGTATAAGTTTAAATATTTTTATGTCCTTAATATATTTTAAATATTTATAAAAAACTTAAATCAAATTTAAGAGAAATAATTATATATCATAAAATTAGTACCCAAAATTGTTTTTTGAAAAAAATAATTATATATTTCTCATTGTTACTTACAAATTATTTAATATCTTATTCTATAAAAATAAGATTTGATCAAAGTCATGTTTAATAGATATATTATATATTAATATAATAAACATATTTCAATCATACGTTAAAAATTAAATTGTATACTAAATATATTATAATTTTCTTATAAAAATTAGAAAAATATTCAGTTAACTAAATAGTAAATATTTTACCTTTTTAAACATATTAAAATTTTTATTCATTACTAATTATTGAATTTATTCTAAAAAATGAATTATTTATTATAAATAAATGTTGAATTACTTATTATAAATAATATGTAATAATTTTTTCAAACAAAATTATTTATTTAATAAATTTATTTAAAATTTAACACATCATATTATATTAAACCATTATAAAAAATATTTAATAAGAAGTCAAATTAATATCTATACAAATATTTTGATAATTTTTATTATTATTGTTATTACTATTCTAATACAAAAAGTAATATATAAAATTAGTCGATTTTATAAAATTTATTTTAATTGTTACACACTAGTTAGAAAATACTACTATAATAATATTAAAATTAAAATAATGATATAAAAATAAAAAAATAACTGTAAATAAAATAAATAATAAAATATTAGAAATAATACTTGTTACATCCTATTTAATAGATAAATCTGATTTAAATAAAAATATCGCATAATCATGATAAAATAGAGCTAAAGCTTTCTTGGTTTCAATAGAACTCCTTACTGGGGATGACGACAGGGCAAAACGGGACGAGTTTCGTTATCTCATACTCATCTCCGTAGAACAAATTCATCATCATTCTCATACCCAAATCCAACGGGTAACAAACTTTTGTCTCATCCTCATCCCTACCGGATAACGGATATAATCTCGTATCCATACTCGTACCCGTTTTCTTATAATTCAATATTAATTTTAATTAATTTTTATAAAACAATACAAAATTACGTAAGTGAAACATAATATTATCAATATTCAATAGTAGGAGGATGATTGTTTCTTCGATATCAAATACTTTGTAATAAATTATAATTGTTTACATTTTATATTAGAATACCAAATAAAATTTTATGAGAACTAAAACATTTATTAAATTTGCAAACATTAATGAAACCTAGTTCATAAAATTTAAAAATATTTTTAAACAAATATAAAAGAAAAACAAATATTCAAATTAAAATATATTTTAAATGTTTGTTTACTTCAATTTTTTAAATTCTAATAAATCTCTTTTTTATACACTAATAAAAGTTATAATACATCTCTTGATCAAAATGACGCAAAGAACAAATAATAAACATAATAATAAAATTTTGACATAGAACTTGTATCTTTTGAACTCCAATATATGTTGGATGGTAATAAAAAAATATTCATGACAATTATATTAAATTTTTATTGTAGTAAATAAAAGTTATTTATACAATTATAGTAACAAAATTACAGTATGATTAATAATGAGTTAGAAAATAAAAAATAATTATATAAAATATATCAAAATAGTATTCTACATGATGAAAACAAACAACAAATAAAAATATAAAAAAATATTAACAAATGTGTCTCTTAAAAATAATTTAAGAAACTATCGAAAGAAATCGCACAAAGAAACAAATCTATAATTAAGGGTATGATAAGATGAAAAATATCTTAGAGATCTAAGAAAACTTTTCAAATATTAACATATATACTCAATGGTCGAGAAATAACGAAAATTGTTTTAGCGAAACAAATAGGGATGGCAACGGGGCAGGGCGGGTACGGGTATCATGATCCCATCCCCATCCCCATAATAAAAATTCATCCTCATCCTCATCCCCAAACCCAACGGGTATACAACTTTTGACCCATCCCCATCCCCACCGGGTAACGGGTATTT
>Ga0214545_1003081_pt1 | contig 32024 bp, 13 predicted proteins | sample CNSS4metaG_FD_160064 | JGI IMG/M metagenome (GOLD analysis project Ga0214545, IMG submission 160064) | Root nodule microbial communities from cowpea collected in UCLA plant growth center, Los Angeles, California, USA - CNSS4 | ecosystem: Host-associated > Plants > Roots > Nodule | place: USA...
CTTAATATTATACAAATATATATTTTTGTAATATTTCATGAACAATTACATAGATGTAAACTACATATATGAATATGAAGTTATGTTATTATTAATGTTCTCTCAAGGATAATCTTATGAAAAAAAATTAATTCCATATCTTTTTATCAAATGATAATTATTTAGTATAATAGTCGGGGTGTCACACGCGGCGGCAACGACGTTCACGGTGGTGATCGCAGACGCTGCGTCAGCGACATCTTCAAGGAGAAACGACCCCTGCCTCGCGTGCGGGAAGGAGAAAGAAGAAAAGAAGCAATTCGGGAGGCTTGTTATCGCTGACGACACCTTCGGTGGTGACCGGCGTTGGCGGCGTCATTGTCGGTGATCCAGTTTGTGCTGACGCATGTCTCAAGGGCCTGGAGACGTGGTTGGTGTCGAGAAGAAGGAGCTGTCGTAGGTAGAGAGAAGAAGCTTTAATTTTTGGAGGGTTAAGTATGTTTTTAGGAATGTATTTATTCATTTTTAAAGTTTAAGGATTGAAATTGATTAAAGTTTCGATCAAGAACGAATTTCAATTTTGGGTCAAAGTTCAGAGACTAAAAACATACTTAACCCATTTTTCAATTAGGTTTTGAGTGGAAATTGGGCTAAACGCTTTTGCTCTGTGCACCCCCACTTTCAATCTTTGCACCCCCTCCCAATTTATGTTTTGGATCTATTTAGGTTTACACAACGCACCTCCTTGTTTACTGCACATACCCCACATTATTTTATTTCTTACACCTTTGTCTCACTTTACGCACCCCACCTATTTACTTCGCGCATCTCCCATATGTGATGGTCTTGCACCCTATGTCTTTGTCTATTTGTTTTTGGGTCTGTTGTTGTGTTTACTTTGTGCACCCCCACTAATCACTCATGTACCCCGATATTTTTGTTTTCCACTTTTATCCTTCTTAAATAATTTAATCCTTTTATAAATTTATTTTTTACTTTAAAAAAATATATATATTTGAAAATCATAAAAATTAAAATATAGAAAAAAATCAAAAAAGTTCTCTTTCTTTTTTAACGTGTCTATCTAGCCGTTCGCGTAGTTTGACACTTTCTTCCAAATAATTTAAAAAATACTAAAATATTTTTCTTTCCCTTTTAGTTTCTGTTCGACCGCTCGCGCCGTGTGACACATATTTTCATGTACTTCAAAAATACCAAAAATATATAAAATTTTAAAAAATACAAAAATATTAACATTTTCAAACAGCTACATCTTTCTTATGAACTACGTTATCCTTGATTATCCACCGTGAGATATGTAGGAGCAAGGCCTTGATTTCTCATTTTTAATGAAAATACGTAAGACCAATGTCAATTCTTGTCAGACCCAAAAAATTAAAAAAAAAATATTTTTTTGTTTCTTTTTAGCATTTTTGTCTTATTATTTTTGGAGAAAATTAACATCTTTAAAATCACATCGACTTTGCATTTTTAATTAAAGGTACCGTCATCGGGCAGACGTTTTAGGGTGCTAACACCTTCCCTACACGTAACCGACTCCCGGATCTAAAATCTGATTTTCCGCAAACTTGTTTTATTTTTATGGTTTTCCATAGTTTTCCATAATAACTATGGTGGCGACTCCCAAATCTTTTTTTAAACCCGTTTTCTTTTTGGTTAGCCTTCTCGTCGCGATATCGGTTACAACATTTCAATAATTAAGCAAAAATACTTTTTGTAACAATTAAAAAATAATAATATTAATTTATATTAACCTTTTAAATAGAAATAATAAAGTGTAATAAATATTTATAATTTTCAATAAATATAAATTCAACCTCGATTGAGTATTAAAGTAAAATAATGACATTTGAAAGTATATATATATATATATATATATATATATATATATATATATATATATATATAGATATTTTCTGCCAAGCAAAACGTAGCAGTATAATCTGTATTATAATCTCGTATACAAAACATGTAACATCAAATTGTTGTTAAAGTTTCTAATAAAATTACATTTACATATATATATATATAGAGAGAGAGAGAGAGAAATATTAAATATGTATTGAGATATGCAGTTACACAAATAAATAAGTTAAAACTTAAAATATTTTAAAATATTGTAAACAAAAGTAAATGGAGATATAAATAATTAATTTAAATTAAAATACAAACACATTAAAAAATGTAACTCCTATTAAAATAACTTACAATAAAATGAAATTGTGATTAAATTTTTTGAATAGAAATACATGCAAATATTATTATTAATATAAATATTATTGAGTTTATAATAAATAATTATTCATACATAACAAATAATTGGATTGGATTATTGATTATTGATTACACAAATGGTGAATATGATGCGCGTATGCATGAGTTTTTTTTTTTTCATAAATGTTATGATTTTAGATAATTTTCTTTGATAATTTAATGAAATAAATATTATAAAAATTGTTCATTATATATGTATATATGTAATGAATATTAAATACTAATTATAATATTACGTATAATAATAAAATGGAAGGTTTCAGTATTAGGAAGTGTAATTAAAATGTTAACTTAGTTATAAAAATACTCTTCCGACATTTTGATTTTGAATATAAAAAGTTTAACTACAATGATAACTTGTCTCGTAAATAATAAGAAATGAACATGTTGTGATAATACTCTGACATAAAAAAAAAAATAACTCAATCAAATGCTTGATTGTTAAAAGCCTCACACACAGGTCTTGTATACGCATTTTTCATGATACAGTATTAGTATATGATGATATTGTAATGTTATTAAATTAATATATAAAATAAAATTATATTTATTAAAAATAAAGTAAAATATATAAAAATAATGAGAGAATAACTATTAATAAATAGATAAAAAAATAGAAATAGACAATTTTGTAAAAATAACTGTCAATTTTTAAAAGTTTAATAAATAATTATATTTTAAAGAGTAAAATTAAAATTTTAAAATATGGACATATAAGAGGAAATTCACTTTATACATTATTATAGATTATTAACTTTTTTTTTACTATATCTCTCGATTTATACTGCTTATTTTTTTTATTTATGTTAGTAATTATGTTTAAATAAGTGATATCTTTATAATTAAATTGAAGTGGTATATGGTGTATAATTATAAGGAATTATAAAAGTATAAAAAAGTATAATTAATAATATCAAAGTATTACTTATAATAATGATAAGGATAAAAAAGGTTAAAATACTCCGTTGGTCCTCGTTTTTATAGTAAAATCTCAATTTGGTCATCGTATTTTTATTAGTCTCAATTAGGTCCTCATTTTTCTAAATTAGTATCAATTAGGTTATTTCCGTTAGTAGAGAACTAACACCGTTAGGTAGGTGCCACGTGTCAGTTCCTCGTTTTTTTGAATTTTTTTTAAATTTTTAAAAAAAATTTAAAAAATATTTATGCCACATGTCAAATTTGTAGTGTGCCACGTGTCAATCTAATATGGTTACACGTGTTATTGTATGAATCTCAATTTGGTCCTCATATTTGTTAATTTGATTTGATTTCAGTCTCAAATTTTTTTTAAAATTTTTTTATTTCATGTGCTCCAAATTTAGAACAAATTTAATTTTTTTATAAATGTAATGATGATACTTTTATTACAAGTGATATTTCTATTACATACTTTTAACAATATTTATTTTATTTAAATTTATATTTTACATTAAAATTTATTTTAAAATTATAAATATATAGATTAATAAATTTATATTCGAAATATTTGTATAATATTCAATATCAACAAGATTTTAGAGTTGGCTTAAAAATAACAATTTTATAAATTCAAATGTAAAATTTTAAAATAATTTTATAACAAATTAAAATAAATATATTTAAAATTTTAATATTAAATATAATTAATATTATTAAAATATTTAATAAAAATATCAATTTTAATAAAAGTAATCATAACATTATATAAAAGTAAATTTTTGTCTAAATTTGGAGTGCCTGATATTGAAAATTTTTAAAAAAATTGGGACTCAAATCAAATCAATTTAACAAATATAAGGACCAAATTGAGATTCATACATTAATTTGACACGTGTCACCATATTAGATTAACATGTGGCACACAACGGACGTGACACGTGGCATAAATATTTTTAAAAAAATTAAAAAAAATTAAAAAAAATTAAAAAAATTAAAAAAAAACGAGGAACTGACACGTGGTACCTACTTAACGATGTTAGTTCTCTACTAACGGAAATGACCTAATTGATACTAATTTACAAAAATGAGGACCTAATTGAGTTCTACGACAAAAACGAGGACCAACGGAATATTTTAACCTAAAATTTAATAAAATATTTTTAAAAGCAGAAAAAATAATTATGTTTAAGTATGTATTTTAATATTTAGTTTTTTAATTTTTTATATTCATATTATATGATATAATTGTTTAAGTTTGTACGAATAGTATGGTGTTATAGTATTTGAAGTTATTTAATGTTATTGGATCTATTATTGGGATTGTGGTCGTTACTTTTTTGTTTGGTTTTTTAATATTTGTATAAATAACTTATTATGATTTTTTTATAAATAATATTATTTTAATTATAAAATGATAAATTGAAATAAAGAAATAACTTTAGTTGAATAAATAAAGCGAGATTTTTTTCTAACTGAGCTAAAAATACAACGCAATTTAAAATATTGCAATCTCTCAAAATATTTTGAGAAGCAAGGTTCAACACATCGATAATTACTACAATATTTTGGACCGTTCTCTAAATCAACAATAACACATGTTTAAAATAATGACATCTATTTAGTTTGATCAAATCAACTTCATATCAAACTCTACCAAATTTCAAAATTTAAATACATTGCCTTATTCTTTCATCCAACTGAAAGATTTTTTAATCCTTGCAATAACAACATATAAGAAAAGAAGAACTTCTTTTCAGAAAAATCAATTTCAGAAAAAAAAAACTTGACTATATATAACACTAATATCACAATGTAAGTAGTACTCTTCTCAAGAGCCAAATATGTTCTCTATGAGTAATCCAAATTTTTTGCTGAAATTGATTTTGTAGAAAAAAAATTCTTCTGTTGTATGAGAAATCTGAATTTTTTTTCCCTTCAAACCAATAGAGACAAAAGCCAAGAGCAGAGTAATAAAAGACAAAGAAATGTCAATAGAAATCAAATTGATAGAAGGCAAAATTATTTTGTGGTGATACTTTTACAATCATATTCTATGATCTTCATCCTGTTCTCAAACTCCACAAATTTCTATGAGTTCAGATGAAAGTTCATAACAACCACATTTCATAAAAGTAAGAAAATAAATAATAAATTAAGCACATATCATATACTTTAGATGGGTTATCTTTGACAATTAGCATTGCAATCCAAAGAAAAATATACAATAAATATAATGAGCCAAATCTATAAGAAGAAACTATACATTAATCATCTCCATCAATTTCCTCTTTATACTCCATTCTATATTTTTTGGAAGGAGTATCTCAAAATTAAAGGGGACTTTAGATACTAAACCATTTATTCCATCCCATGGCTACCTTACACTTGATAAGTGCCTTTTGTCAGAATTAAACTCCAACTTATCTTAAAATTACAAAGCATCTTAAGAATATTTCAAACACCACCTCCATCTTAACTGCAATCTCCAATTCATTTATTTGTCAAGGAAAATTCCACAATTAGACCCAACAACTTACCATTTGCTAAAGAAGAGCTTGTACCTGCAAGGAGCAACAATTCAATTAACATATATCAACGGGTTCATTCATAATTAAAAAAAATTTAAAATAATTAATGAAATCAGTCCATTGTTAAAAAAATATTTACAAATTAATTATATAATTATTAGTTGTAACCGTATAAATTTAAAAAATTTCAAAACGTATGAAATAAAAAACAATTCATTCATAATTAGAAAATTAAAAGTAATTAATGAAATTAATTGGTCAATTAATAAAAAATCTTTAGAAACAACAAAATAGTCAACAAAGAACTAATAGTTCATAAAAGAAAATGAAAACGGCAAAAAATTTACCTGCATTTTGCACTGAAATCAAATTCTGGAATCTCCACCAGAGAAAATGAATGTATTACTCTCATATCAAATAAAGTAAAAAAAAAAAATGCAATGCAATCACTCAAACCAAATCAAATAGTAAAAAAGATAAAACTCGCTTTGTCCCACGTACCACATGTGTATTGAAAGCTTTGGTATTGGATAACAGAAATGGTTCATGCAGCTTTGCAAAAGAAAAAAAATACAATTCCTGAAGTAAAATATCTCTTGAATCATAATGTAATAATCTTCACTTAAATCATAATGCAATAATTTATATTCAAACCTGTGAAACTCATCTCTAGTCCATGCAACATTTTCTTATCCTCAATTACCAGTATGTAGTAAGACTTTCACATTCTTCCCAAAAGCATAATGCCAGAAGAACAAAAATTTTAAAATGATTTCAAAGTTCCAAAACATAATCACAATAACTACAATGATAGAAGCACGGTTGATATATACACAAATAGTCATAACAATGAATATGCATAACCAAAAGATAAAAGCATGTTTGACCTATATTTAGGTACTGGTTGCTTCTCTAGAAGATCATCATGTTGTTGATACACCAGCCTGGAACAATGTATCAGAAAAAAGAGAATTAATCATTGCGAGAAGGAAACCCAAAATCTCCATTTTTTTAGTCTTAAAGAGAAAGAAACAACGAAGTCAAACAAAGGTATTTGAAATTGAATTTCCCTATAAGGCTACCATTAAGATATCTTCACAAATATCACCAAGCCTACTTAGCTTTCCATACCAACCAACTATTTCTTTTGTTGGGATACCTCAAATCTGATAGCATCTTCAATACACCTATTTTTATAGCAATATGTTTCATGCAATCATACAAAGGAGTCGATGATAAAGATTGCAAATGCCTTGTGCAACTAATCCAACAATCACATAACATTGTCAGCATGATGCTTTTCAATATTCAGTCACATAATTGACATGGAATTAGTAGTATGTTTCATGCAATTCATGCAGTCATAATGAAGCTTTACAATCACATATTAAACAAACAATCCAATTGACAATGAATTATCACCAGAAGATGCAAGAATGCTTAGAGTATAAGGACATTATAGCCAACTTAACATTAATAGATATTATTAACCACAAATAACACCATTCAATTACAAAAACAACTCAAGCTCTAAAAACATTAAATATAATAGAACATTCCTTTGCACTAATTGTGAGAAGATGGATGAGTTTAAGATAATCATTCTTGTAGTCCATGATAAAAGGGACAATTGCTTCTGGAAGAATACAGAAAGGTCATATCCACAAGGTGAAAAACACTTGAAGGCAAAAGTTGGGCTTAACTTAAAATTACAACTAATAATGAAGAAAAAAATCAGAACAATTTATCGTTAATAATGATTTATCTAGTTATGTAGTGAATAAAAACTATTGACTTAGATGAAGAAGCTTTGCTTTTGGTACCTAAATCAAAGTTGTTGACTTCATTGTTGTCTAAGAATATGAAACTTCTTTTGTAACTACCTACCAATGTCTTTGTCACTGTTGATCAAACACTGGGAAGATACTACATGGCTGCACTTGCATATCTAACAACATAGATTCCAAAAGTCATTCATGTGCACATCCAATCACAACGAAAAACAATGAAATTTAATAGCTAACAACCTTGGCTCTTCTTTTAGCAAAAAAGCTTCTTTGAACATTAGTTAGTTCCTCCATTTCATTGAGTAATCTATCTTCTTCATCACCTTCTGCTCATTTTTTGTCTGTTCTGTAGTGGTGGGATCATGCTTTTGAGTTAGTGAAAGAGTTTTTCTAATGTTAATCCTCTACCTACATGTGATAAAGAACAACATCAAATCCCACACACATAACGGGGAAAATAGTATTGGATCTTTTTTTATAAAATCAATCAAATATCACAGTGAAATTCAAATCATGTACTTACTTTAAAAGATGCTTGAAATCTTACTTCCCCAAATACTTAAAATCATTTTAGATAGATTTGACCTCCAAAACAACCACATTAAAAGCATTAAAATTAACAATATTGATTTAGTCTAATTCTTCAATGATTACAAAAAATGCATTATCACATCTCAGATAATTTAATCACATCTCAGATAATTTAAACAAAATATCTCTTAAGTTTTTAGCTCATGATCCTTGATTTCTAAATCAGCTACATCAGTAAAGGTTATAAAAGATATTGAACCAAGCATCAATAAAGATTCCAAAAGAACAGGCTCAACAACAACATTATTGGAACAAAACGCAATGAAAAAGGTGGGATAAAACAATGTCATTGATAGAAAGGAGAGTTTTTTAGGGTTGGGAATGGAGAAGGGTGGAAGAGGGTTTCAAGGGTTATTTGGCAGCGACATGAGGAAAAAGAATTACTGATACAAAGTGGATTGTGAAAAAGAAACATAGCAAGATACAAAAACTAAATCAGATCAAAAGTAATATATCACATTATAATAACAAACATACTAAGATACAAAAACTAAATCAGATCAAAAGTAATATATCACATTATAATAACAAACATACTAAGATACAAAAGAGACAAACAAAAAAAAACTAAACTTCAAGCTTATGGTAACTGGAAAGAAGTAGAAGAAGAACCTAATCTTCAAGCTTGAAGAAACAACATGAACTTGTTATACATATAATGAACAACATTGATTCATCAAAAAAGAAAAGAAAAATAAGAACCAGTCTTGGGGAAGAAGAATAAAAAAAAGTGGAAAGGAGAACAACCCTTTAATTCAATGGAGTGTAGTAAAAGCTTGCTGAAAAGCTTATCTCACTTCAAAAAGAAAGCTTTCAATTAGCTGCAGTATTTGGCGGCAGTGCAGTGGTACGTGAAAAAACAAATTCAAAATGCAACTGTAAAAGGTCAAAAAAACCAGCATAATGAACAATTGTTGACAATTTAAATATGGGTATTAGGGTAATATCCTGCCAAATTGGGTTCTTTTATGATAGATTATGTTCTAAATTTTATGACCAAAATCTATAGTTAATAGTTGGTTTATTAATAAATATTGATATGTTTTATTTTTAGTATTATTAAAAAAATTAATCTTAGTAAAAAATAGATTCATTATGTTAAATTTTATTTAAATTTTGTTAATAATTAAGCCAATAAATGCATATTTAGTCTTTTGTGATTATAACGTGTGTTTATTAAAGAAAAATTAATCTAATTAACATTAAAGGATCGTTACATTTTTCCTTTTCAAATTTAAAATATTTAATAGTTCGTTTAAAGTTTGTATGTTAACGTTAATTTTCACTTTAATAACTAAAGACAAATAAGATCAAATATGTATTTCATTACATTAATTATTGAAGGCGTTTAAATAAATTAACAAAATTAAACTATTTTTTTTATTAAAACTGTATCTTTTTCTTATAATAAAAATGAAATATATAAATATTTGTTATACTGAATTAATTATTTATCCAAAATATATTTTATTTATTAATATACTTTTTAGATTGCGGAATCCATCACAGTCTATAATGTATAATTTTCATAAATAAATAATATTTTAAATTGTACAATTTAGAACTTAGAATATGTACGTACCTAATCTAAAAGATAACTTTAATGCACACTTCAAGCTCGACAGTTTCACTCATAAAGATAATCTATGACTCCCAACCGTTGTGTCTTCTCTTTGTGTGATATTTATTTATCATCACTCTCATTCAGTTTAATTTAAGGAGCTCAACCAGGGAACATTACCCACTAAAACTAATTAGATTTTCTTACACATACAATCTGATCCATAAACTATTACTTACCTAAACATGAGAGTTTTTCCGGGTAAATCTCCTAATGTCAAGATCGAACTATCTTGCAAAAATACTTTCAGCATTTTGCCACCTGTCTTGTGGACTCCGGATCCCAAACTCGGTAAGAACATAACACATTTATAAATTCAAAAGCACATCATGCATTGCACAATTACTACAATATTTTATAGTTTAAACCACACTAAATTAGACGGCTAAATAAATATGACCTTAACATATAATAAACAACAATTTTTTAAATGTTGTATAAATATCATGAAAGTCCATGATTATATAATTTTTGTTTTAAACTATGTAGGCAAAACCAGTAAAAATGTAATCTAAAAATATAAGTAAAGTCTAAAATTAACCTGAAAAGTATTGTCGTACTAAAAATCGTTATTTATTACCTATAACTACATTTACCTATACCACACCTAAAAAACGGTGATCTAATCTTTAGACCACGATTTTTATAATTTAGATCATAATTTTATGTTATTGTGTAAAGTAATTTTAGTTGTAGTGAAATACATTTCTAACCATTGACATGTACCATAGATTACAATTTTTGGAAAATCTGACACTTTAAATGCTTACAAATTCCAAGATCTATAATGACTTTTCAAATTCTACAATTTGAAAAATTCATATATGAACAAAAACTCATTTTATTTTGCACAACTACACACAATGGTTCCAAGAATACAACCACGATGACAATGGAGTAGGAAACATTAAGCGAAGGAGGAGATGGGGTGTGTGGAAGATAGAGTTGTCAACTTGATCCACGAGTCAGTCCTAGCCCATCTTTGAAAAGACCTCCTTTTAAGATTTAGGGTTTTTAGTGAACTGAGGATAAATTTGGGATTTTAAAAGTTAAAGGGGTGCAATAAGAAAATTGGGGTGTAGAAAGAAAAGCTCATGAGAGGTTTTTGTTTTATCTTGTGGGCTTTGGTGAGTATGAAAAATTTTATACATTTAATTGAAAGATATTTCGATCTTTTACACTGCTTCATAGAGGTACATGAAGAAACCAAGGAGGTGAGGAAAACAATTGTCTTTTTAACCTATTGATTTGGTTAGAGCAATTTAAAAGTAAAGTTATCAAGTTAATTTTTTTTTTTTTGAAATGTAATTAAATAAAAATAAAAAAATATATAAAAATACGACTTTCTCAAAATTCTTGAAATCCTTTAATATTGAAACAAAACCAGGTACGTATTTTTTAAGAAAAACCAAATGGTACTGTAGTGATCAGAAAATTACAAAATAAAGAACAAAAAATGATTTAATAAACTTTTGTAAGGATCCCTTTTATAGGTATCTTATTTTTAATTGTAATGTTCACTTTAGCTGTATTATCGATATTGTATTATGTAAAGTTTTATTGTTATTATTTTATAAATACTAAATCTAAATTCTAAATTCTAAATTCATCAGTGATTTTCCAGTGTATACACAACTAACCTTATGTAGTTTGTCTACCCTGTTTGCTGTCTGCTGAGGTTCCAACTAAACCCTAATATCCATTAATGAAGGAAGCTACTTATGTTACTTATAACCCTTTTCAAAAGCCATGCCTTTGGATGGCCTAATTATATTGTTTCATCTCTTCTATTTTAGGTCAATGTTCTTATTTCGTACATGCCCAAATAGTCACTTCTTGCCCTTTTAACACAAACCATAATTAAACCATTTCAGAAGCAACAACTTACAACTATATTGTTTTCTCAATTACTCATTGTCTCACAATTCATATCCCACATTTGGATACAGAAATCATACCTTAGATATCACTAAATTATATATAGAGTTTATAGACTTAAAATTTGTATAGATACATACAAAAATATATTATAACAATTAATTTATCCATCTTCTTCTGATACTGAGGCAAAGAATTTAACTTCCAACAATAGTATTATTCTCCACTCAGGTGAAAAAAAAATATAAAAAATATGACTTTGATACAGCTTCCTTCATGATTACTGATAAATTGTTTTCAGAAATTCTCTTTCCTTAATCTGTGTCAATAAATTTGTATTAGTGGCATTCTGGTGGCATGACTTTGAATCTGGGTCTGTCATTGCAGTAAGAGTAAAACATGAGTTTCCTCCTTGCCCAATCCATAGCTGCTACTTGCTGCTGTGATAGCTTAGTAAACTCTGGTCCATTGATTGGGTCTTGAGCTGAAGGATTGACCTTAGCACATGCAGAAACTGGGGCAGTGGGGTCAGATATGCAGCCACTCAGTTTTACTTGTGCAAATGAAGCAACAAATGGTGCATACTTGTAGTTAACTGGGTATTTGCCTCCATGAGTAGCCCATTCTGAACCATCCCATATTGTGGCATACACCGACATTGGTTTTGATGGATAAACAGAAGGATATGTGTTGCTATGTATGAATTCCCTCACTGGAATATTGTCCACTAAGAACCTACAAAATCCACAATTTTTCATTACAGAAAAGGAAGATAAGAAATCAAATACTAATCATGTATAGTTTTTCCATTGTGATATTCCTTCAATTTCAAGACTGAAACAAGACTTATCTAACATACACTGTGTGATAACTGTTCCACAAGATGCTGTAGAGATGATACTGCTGTGTTGGGTCGAACCAGAAATAGAATTTCTCTTCTCTCCCTGTGCTGACACTTCCATTGGCATACACATTTGTTTGAATAACCCAGTCATTTCTTTTATCATGACCCAGAATTTCAATGTCTATTTCATCATGGTTGTGAGGGAATTTATCTGCATTTGACAGCTGAATTTTTCTCAAGTTAATTTCTTGAGCAAATTCATGAACTTAATGGTACATAATAGTAAGAAAAAAAAATCTTGTCAATGAAGTAAGTGTCTGTGCTACCATCTATATATGATAACAGAAGACTCTTAAGCACAGAAGTGAGCTTACATAAAAGGCAACAACAACTCCAGGTGACAAACCAGAGGGCAATTTGATTGCAGCACTGAAGAATCCATAGTTGTATCTTCTTTGTGATACCAATCCTGAGCCTATAGAATAACAGCATTTGTTATGAAATGATTAAAACAAAACAAGGAACTTGGAAAATTTCTATAACTTGACTAAATGAAGAGGTTGTTCATATTAACCTGAGACTTTGTCGAGAGCCAGTGTGGCCGTGGACCCATTGCTGAGAAACTGGACATTGGAGGCCCCAAAGGCCTTAGAAAAAGCTTGATCAACTGGGACAGTGGGAAAAGAATCCGTCAAGCGTGTGACACTTGGAACTGTAAAAGGTCTGTTGTGTGAAGAAACCACAGTGGCTAAGCAAAGGATGAGTAGATATGAGAAGGGTAGCTTTTGTTGCAAAGGTGCCATGTTTTTGTGGACATGTGAGGAGAAAACATGTCAGATTGATTGGGTATATATTGGGTGTGGTTTAATGAATGGGACTCATAATCTTTGCTTAGTTGTTTTCTAGCTGGCCAGTTGCTAATTGCCTTTTTCCTTTAGTCATTTCACAGTATCTTTTTTGGTAGGTGTCTTGGATCATAAAGGCAAAGATCCAAAGAGTCATGTGGGGATGATTTGTTTAGGTTTGGCATGGCTTGTGTTGTGGGGTTGGCCTAATATTGGGAGCATGAAATGGGAATGGAGTTTAAGTTAATGTTTGATGGCTGTAGCATCTGTTACATGTCTTATTCTTCTAAATTTGTAATTGTAGCTGTGATCCAATTGGGAGCAACTAATGTTCATAAAAACGCGTAAACTTTGATTGGATTTGTCTTCCAATTTGCACAATGATGAAGACCTACACTTTTCCTTCACTCAAGTATTAGTATTTCATTTACCCTCTTAAATTCAAGTGGTTTATTTTAACCAGCATGAGACTTCTAAATACTTTTACTGTTTAACATTACATGATCCAATTTGGAGGCTCTAAATGATAATGCTATTGGAAGAAGGTAAAAAAAGGGGTTTACCAAATAAGATAAAGTAAGGAACAAAACTAGGATGGTTGAGTTTGGTTGAATTGGCAAGAAATTTGGTCTGAGTTCCCAGATCTAGCAATGTCTTAATGCATGTCTGGTTTCTACTTAAATTGCTAAGCTGATAATGGTGCGGTGGTGGGTAAAAATCACTGTGAAATGTACTAATCAGGAGAATCAATGAATGTATAAGCTTGGATTAGCATATAATAAAGATAATGAAGCTGACTAAATTATGATATAGCAATTGAGTAAATGTGACAGAGGTGACTTAGCTGGCATGCAGAGGAATCTGATGCGACAGAAAAATAACTTGGTACATCTCAGACTATGCACGTTGACGTTGCTTTTGTAATTTTCTTTTGTAGTGAAGTAGTAGCATGAAAAGGTTGCAGGGATCGCATTGAAAGAAAAAGGACGTGTAGGTGGTAGTTGTCACAGTGAGAGTTATGGCACAGAATTACATTTTCCTGCAGCACTCAATTACTTACTCAATCTTAAATAGGCGAATGAAAACAAGGTAGAGATTATGATAGATAGCAATTAGCATGGACAAATATGCAGGTAGGGCCAATTTGCGTGCATCTACCAAAAAGGGATTCAAAATTTATTAATGGATAGAATTCACGCAAATTTTTTCTTCCACTAAATTTCCTCATTGGTTGACCCCACCTCTGGTAGGATAATTCAATTATCTTAATTTTTTAAAGGGTTAAATATATTTTTTGTCCTTTAAGTTTCAATGAAATTTGAAATTAGTCCTTTCATTTGGAATGATTCGTTTCAACTTTCGGTCTAAGTTGACTCTAAAAGATTCGAACCATCAACTATGATCGAGTAATTTCAACCTTCAATTTAGATCAACTTAACTTGTTCTTCGGATCAATTCAATTTGATTTGACTTTCAGTTTAGGTCGACTCGACCTTCTTAAATAGAATGAAAATGAGTGAAATTTCAAATTTTTTATACTTTTAAAGATATTTTAAATTTTTATATTTTATTCATTCAAAATATTTTCCAAAATTCTTTAAATTTAAATTTACTTTCAATTACTTTATTCAAATAAGTCATTTTAATTTAAAGAACTTTAAATTTTTCAAATAAATAAATTATTCTTGTAAATTACCTCGTCTAAATATTTATGAGTTTTCTAAATTATTTATATTGTTCCTCAACTCTTTCATTTCTATCTCATGTGTAACTTAAATCATATTTGAATTTCCAACAAAAATGTTATTTAGGTTTAATCTTGGAAGAGTTTTTACTGTTTTCTAATTATAAACTTCATTTTCGATCAGATTTTGCGATACAGCTCCACTTGCTTGGAGGGGAATATAAAACAGAAAGCTGCTACTGTAATAAGGTGCTTTATTTGCCAACATGTTGCCACTTTTTTCTCCTTTTCTTAGAATGGTATATTGCAGATATGAATGCTGCAAGCCACTTTCTATTATTAATTGAATTTTGGGAATATTTCACTAGAAAAGTGGACTTTACTCTATTTAGTGAGATCCATGTGAAATTCACCTGGTAATGGAAACTTCAAAGAGTGTGACGTTAACAGTTTTCATAGGATAAATTATAGTATATATACAGAAAATGCACCCATATCAATGTCACTAGTGTAGTCATTATGAAGTTAGTTACGAATTTATGGATAAAAAATTGATTAAACCTGTTACTAATTACTTTTTCTTCTTTTCTTTTTTTTGTCAAAAGGTAGTTTCTCATGAAAATTGTACTAATTTACCCTTTATTGCCATATTTCCCCAATTTGAATTACCTGTCACATTTACATACCGGAAGTGCAATGATATTTTGAAGGGGGGAAATAGGAACCTATTAGGAGAAGAATTTCATCTTAGGTGACGTGGTAAAATTTTGTTAAGAATTTTAGTACATTAGGTTTGAGTCACAAAAGTCACAACAATTTTTTTTCATTGGACTTAAACCACAAAAGCCACAACATCTTTTAGTCCATTTGGCTTAAGCCCCAACATCACAAATGATCAAGTTTCAAAAGAGTTATCTATGTAACCTATTGGCAAGTACACCAAACCAGTTGTAAAATAGTCGAATGGGGTTATTGTATCGACATGAATTGAGCAAAAGCAAGTGTATTGATAGGTAATTTTTGAATTTTTGAATAAAGAGTATATGTAAATATAGATAATAGTAATTATATATATATATATATATATATATATATATATATATATATAAAATAATATATATATATATATATATATATATATATATATATATATATATATATATAGTGAAGTAGAGGTCATGATTGGATTTCATCTCATCTTCTTCTACTGCATTACTATTATTTTGTCCACTTAATATGCAAATCATTCAATGTCTTTGTAGAACTCTTTCTATGTAAATCTAGGCCCATGTTTGTAACCTACAACCTAAGGACTTCAAACCCAATGTGATTTCTCCAAGATGAGTTGTCAATTTATCATTAAGTATAAATCAAACCACAAACTATTGAATGAAAGCATAGATAAATATCCAAGAAATAGAAGTACATAAAATTAGAATTGATTACATCAAACCTCAATATGAGAAAGTTCAACTACTCATAAAATGTTACAATGCAATTTCAATAGCATTTACACATAGGATTTACAATCAGCGCATTTCTCTCGAGCCTCACAGACATATTCCTACTCTACTGCTACATTCCTAACTCTTTACTTAATGCTTCTAATGAGGACTTAAGGTCTTCATTCATAGAAATTTTTAGGCAGTGCTCAACCTAACTTTTGGCACTTAGCCACAGAGGTTTCCATCTCTGGAGGGGTTTCTTCTGTCTATGCCGCCTCTAGAGCCCAACACCACCTTCTTATGACTCAATCATGCACCGTCTTAAGTGTTGAGCACCATTTTGTTGTGGCTCAACTCCAAAAGTCACATTCTAGATCTTATCTTACTAGAACTCAGTCGTGGATTTCGGGCTCAGCTGCATCATCTTTAACCCTTCGAGAAATTACTGCAAAATCATAAAAAATTCATCAATTTCATATTTTTCTTCTTTTAGTACCTCATTCATTCTGTAATTATAAATTAAAATGGGTTGTTTACTTATAAAATATGATCAATTAAATCATGATAAATGTCAAATTTATATTAAAATTTTACATACACTTATATATTTGAATATGTTCATGAGATTTATACAGAAAAAATAAGACCTTACAAATCAAAATAATAAATATTTTTCATCTACTAAATGGACAAATTAACTTCAGTTGGTAGTAAAAATAAACAAATATAATTAAAATAAGTAAAATTAAATTTGAGTCCATTAAGTTAGGAGAGCACAAAATAAGTTGAAATGAGTAAATTTATTTATTTATTATAATATTATTTTATATTACTTTTTAATTATTTAATGTTATTATAACACATAACATGTAATATTTTTATTATAATATTTATCCTACAAACAATTATGTCTAAGTTACATAACACAAACGTAAATAAATATTAATATTTGTCATATAATTATAATAATTATTCAAAGTAAATATTAACAAAATATTATTAATATAATTTCTATATTTATTTTTCGCGTGTACAAATAAATGAATACTTATGAAAATTATTCTTACAATATGAGATGATTTTTTTAAAATCACATGATCTTTTTGCTGATTTGTTATGATGTCTTTGAAACTCTTCGATCTTTTAGAAGTTATAGTAGTTCATACTTTGGGATAATTATCTAATTATCAACTAATCATAATACTTTATCTAGACTTTTGGTTAATTTTATCGATAATTTTGAGAAGCTAAAATAATATATTCAAATTTATATATAATGCTCCAACTTTAGAAATATGTGTATTTATTCTTTTTAACGACTTTTTTAAGTTTATTTGATATTTCAAATATATCTCATGATAGTATTTTAATTGTTTACATCGTTGAATTCATTTCCGCTTCAATGTTAGTTGATAAATACGTTTAAAATGTCAAATAAATTTAACAAAATTTAGTTAAAAAGACTAAATTCACCAATTTTTTTAAGATGAGAAACTAAATTAGTCTAAAATTTAAAAAAAAAACTAACTTCAATTTTCACTAAAAGTTAAGAAACCAAAAACATATTTAACCTAAAGAAATTATAGTTTCATAGGCCTCCTAAACCTAAATATGTCTTCATTAAACCAAATTAAATTAATTACTTGCTAAATAAGAATGAAATACTTATTAAAAATATTTTAGTGTTGAAATAAATTATAATATCTTAAATAAGACTTACACAAATAAATTATATTATACTAATTAATCCCAAAATTTCCAAATTTCTTTATTTGAGTTTAGTAGTTTTTGCATTGCACACTTCACAAACTGAAAACATCTTGATATGACATAATGTCACCATCCCTCCCATACTAAGACTGCAATAACACCGAAAACTTTCAAGTACCTGAAGATGAAGATGGATGAGCAAGAGATAACATGGTTTTATACTTACAAGAACATATACTAAAACAAATATGACAATAAAAATAATTATTACAATAATTATCTATCTTGATTTTTTTTAACATATGCAAAACATTAACTAAATGAAGAAAAAAAAAAAAAATTTCTTCCCAAAGCTGAAAGCTTGCAACCCTGCATATGGATGGAGTCAATAAATTTGATGATTTTTTTTCTTCACTTGTTATCGCTCATGAGTTGAATCCAACGGTGGATCTTAGAAGGCTTTTAAGGGGCATAGTCCCCAAAAATTTGTTTAAACTAATTTTTTAAGATTGATTTTTATTTATTTTATAAAATATAATATTTAATGTTAATAAATAATAAAATATAAAATTAATACAATAAAAAATAATAAAATTTATTGAAATATTTTTCTTGTTCTTCCTCATTTTAAGTTTTACACATATTGTATTTATTTATTGGTCTTACATATCTTCATTTTGCTTTTTGTTTAAAAAAAAGTTAGAGACAAATTTATTCTTCGTTCTGATCTCTCATTGATTCTCTTTCATTCTCTAAGATAAAAAAAAAGAGGTAAGTTTCTTATGTCTCTTGACAGTGAAATTTTAGTTTGATATTTAGTATTTTTTTCATCTTATGAATTTTTTGTATATTTATTTTTTGATGAAGAAATAAAAGTTATGTATTACATGTTTTTTCATAACCATTTTTTAGATGTAACTTGATTAACATAGATTTTTGTTAGTAATTACATCTCTCAATTTTTTATTAGATTTTGATAAAAAAATTTAGTCTTAATTTTTTTTTTGTTTAAATATGTATATTGATGAAGAATTAAATAATAAATTATTTTTCAAATGATAGAATAGTGAAGATAAAAACAATACAAATCTACTTCTTCACCTATTTTCAACAATGATACTAAGGACTCAATTGCTAAATTAGATGAACCATTCCTTAAGATTCAACAATGAATTATAGGTGAAAAGTTTCATATTAATTCTTTGGAATTATAAGTGGAAATTTTCATATTAATTCTTTTGAAACTTATTATCAAATATGGGAATATTCCGTGAAAGAGATGAAATTAGAAAAACTTATTTAAAATAAGTTTCATATCAAATACAACTTTAAAACTATCATTTCTTTATAAGAGAAAACATATAAAGATATTTCAATAATAAATTATATATACTTTTGTTATATTAGTGACAATAATTAAATATATAAAATTTGAGTATATTATTTGTGTTTCTTCTAGACTTTTTATCGAGATGAGCTGTTTGAATCTCTATGAGATTGAATAATTTGTTTTGCCACATTTACTTTGAAATGGATTTACTCCTCCTTGTCCATATTATGTATTTTGTTTCCGATTGAGATAATAAAGTGAGTTGGTATAAGATGGAAAATAAAAAGAAACAAAGAAATAGAACAAATGAAAATAATAGAAGATTGGAAAGTAAATTTTTTTAGCAAAGTTTCATTATTAAATTAGGCAATTTCTATACAATATATTTACTTGTATTGCTATACTTAAGTCCCTTCTTTACTTTCAAATATTTTTTTAAGAATAAAAAACTCAACGAACTAGCAGATTTAGATCCAGTTTTCGGGCAAATATTATGTGAATTGGTTGATTGAATTCTCTAACTCTAAAGCAATAGTTATTCACTCAAGTCGTTTCATCATTTCTAATTCTTCTCCCAATTTAATCCTACTAACATCTATGAATTTTAAGATCGATTTTTTTAAATAAGTAAAAATAATGTGTTATTATTATTATAATTTTATTTTAAAATATATTTTGAATCTTCTAAAGATATATAGAAATGTTTATTGAATGAGACAAATATGTTCATAGTCTATAAACTTAGATGTAAAATTAAAATTTATTCCGGTCTCAAATTTTAATATATTTTTATCCCTAATCTTTAAATATATATATATATATATATATATATATATATATATATATAAACTTTCTAATTCAAGAGCAGAAACATTGTTTACCACATGGAAACAAAATTGATGATGTTAAATTAAGAAGATAATATTCATTCATTTTTAAAATTTAGGGATCAAAATATATTAAAATTTGATATCACAATCACAATTTTCAGTTTTACATCTAAATTTAGGGACTAAAAACATATTTAATCCTTATTAAATTATACTAATTATTTTAAATTAATATATGTCCATTTATAAGAAAATCAAGTTATTTGAGAAATACCAATACTATTTGATCATGTTTATCAATTTTAATTTTAAAAACATTATCCATGCTAAAATAAGAGAAATTGTTGACTATGTTGTATAACATGCTAAAATAAGAGAAATTGTTGACTATGTTGTATAACGTAGCATGAGTTTACCTTGTATTAACTAGGTCGTGTATACCAGCTTCTGTTATTATGATACAGCTTTGTATAGAGTACTTAAATTCATTTATCTGTAGTTATCAAATAGAACATGTTGCCTTGTAATTCAAAGTAATTTATGACCATATCCCTCTTCTAACATTTTCTAGTCCTTTATAATCTTCAGAATACACAATATTTTACTTGAAATGAATCATTCAGTGCTTTTTCTACTTATCGAATTATACAAGTAAATGGCTATAAAATACTTGAATTTGTTACCTTTTTTACATGAGTTTTAGCCTTATGTATAAACTCTTGAGGATTAGAAGGTTTAGCTTATAAAGAAATATGGAGTGTCTTTTCTAAGCTATATAACACTTCATCTATAGAGGGCCTGTGGCGCTTGAGCCCTATGCAAGACAAAGCTAGCTTTAGTACTATGTCAAATGCTTCAACAGAGTACTCCCCTTTCAGTTTAGGATCAGCAAATTCTGAAATATCACCACCTCTAACAACATCTCTGGCCTGAAACATGGAACAAGTTTGTGAATAATAATAAAGACTTTCATTTTCTTTTCTTATTATACAATCCTGGTCGTCTGTGATCATGGAACAATTCTGATATAATACTTACTTTAGACTTATCTAAGAGTTTTGAAGATACGATAAAGTTATTGGATCCAGAATTTCGGTCGAAGGCTTTTAGGAAATTTTTATTAACATATTATTATGATTTAAAAGATATCACACCCTTAAGTTCTTAGAATGTAATCACCCACCATTTTACCCAGAGACATTGGTCTCTGGAAATCAATGTTGAGGATCCTTTGTCCTGATAGAAGTTGCAGCAACACTATTCCAAAGCTGTAGACATCTGCTGAGGCTTTTACATGGTGATTTGTCCTATATTCAGGATCAATATAACCAAATGTTCCTCTTACTTCTGAGCTCACATAGGATTGACCCAACTCCATAACCCTGGACAACCCAAAGTCTGAAAGCTTTGCTTGGAAGTTAGCATCAATAAGAATGTTTGATGGCTGACAACACATCATGAAATAACATGAGTTAATGAATGAATGAATGTGAATACTAGAAAGATACTATGTGTATATATATGTATGTATACCTTTATATCACGGTGAACGATGCAGCCATTTGGGTAGGTGTGGAGAAACTCAAGGCCTCTTGCACTATCAATGGCAATCTCTAGTCTTTGAATCCATGAAAGAACTTTACCATTGCCTGTTGTTTTGTGTTCAAGAACTTTTATAATGAAAAAAGCTTAGGAAATTTTGAATGAATAAAAGAGAGGGGAAGAAGCATACCGAATAGCCATTCTGAGAGGTTTCCATTGTGGCATAACTCATACACCAGAAAACATTCAGATTCACTTTCACAGTATCCCAGTAAAGCTACTAGGTTGTGATGCCTAACATGAGAAAGGCTTCTCACTTCTCTGACAAATGTCTCCATGTAACATTCATTGGTGATATGCTTCACTGCAACAGATTGATTGTTGGAGAGTACACCTTTGTACACTTTCCCTTCAGTCACCCAAATCAAAAGTTAAAAATAGAATTTCAGTTTTTATCTTTCCCATACTTCATGCTATCTCCTTTTAAATAAGGTTAAATATAATTTTAGTCCCTAAACTTTGACTTAAAATTGGAATTCGTCTATGTTACAAACTTCGATATATTTTGATGTTGAAACTTTAAAAATGAAGAAATATAATCATTTTAATCCAATTACGTTATATATTATTTTTGATATGTTAAATACATTTTTCAGCTGACATTCAAGCGATAACATATCAAATCGTGTAAACAACTTAAATGGTATAATATTTGAGACATGTAACCCTTTTAAATATTCTCCTTATGAAGCTTCTCTTTTCATGATTTAGTTGGGCATTGTTTGGACAAATTGGAGGATAGAAAACACAATTCCAGAAGTAAAAGTTATATTCTTACCGGCTATGCCTTGGCCTATGAAATTTGAAGCACTGAGATTGTCTGTTGCTACATAAACATCCTTCAAAGTTATCTTCAGTGAAGGTGAATCAGATTCTGGATAGTAGATGGTGTTACATTAGAAAGAGAAATAGGTGTTTCAGTACCATAAAAATGAACAAAAGCCTTTGGGTATTGAGTACCATGTTGTACTGATGGAGCACTTCTCATTCTTGTGACAAATAATGCTAGTGCGGCAAGAACCACCAATACTATAATTCCTGTTATGCCAAATGCAATCCAGAGACCTGTTGCCATTATGTTTTTCAACAAAATTGTCATGTATTGTTTCACAAAATCATCATGAATCATATCTGGTAGCAACCTGAACATATACATGTACCTGAGTTGATACTAGCATTTCTACTAGCCTTCACTTCTTCATTACCTGAAGCTAATCCTATTCATTGAGAATGCCAAATTCAAAATCACTCAGATTATAAAAATGATTTTTCATGAATAAAAGTTGAAAGTAAAACCGGTGGATTGAAAGGAGAAAGGGTAATATTAACTGTTGTTGTTGCCTATCAAAATAAAAAGTAAAGTAACTCTAGTTTTAGGTTTTTTTTTTACATATCTCGGACAAACTTGTTCACAACAAAAATATACAAGTCATAAAGTATTATTGATCATAGGATAAGTCGTGGAGAGTCCTCATGATTTTGTTTTTGAAGTCGTGAGTTTACACAACTTACTCCATGAACAATAATATTTTTTTGAGTTGTCTATTTTCTTAATATCTAGGCAAATTTACTTCATATGTAAAAAAAATCTTAGTTTTAGATCTCACCTCCAGAAAGGGCATGATCTCCAAGGCATTTATAAACTTCTAGAATTGATTCCTCATCATAAATTCTTGTGCTTGTCAGTGAGACAAGAACAGCAAACCTACAAAGATAAGAACTGATATTTGCTGATTCTGACCCTCTTGTAGTGTCTGGTTTTGCACTGATATCCTCCCATGCTTTGAAACATTCAATGCAAGTTTCATTTGGCCTACCATTTGTGCTCAAAGGCATGCATTCTTCCTCCAATCTCCTAAGGTTGTTTCCAAGCTGATTAACAACATCTATGATGGTGTAATCAGAGCAACCACCAGTTCCACTAGTTAGCTTCTCCATTCCAGAACAAGTAAATTTGTTGTCAAAAGCTTCCATTGATGCAGTACAGTTTTTCTGCTCTGAGGGATTCAAGAATACTTTTCCAGTTTCGTTTGCCCTCACCCCCAAGGCATAGAGGTAATCACCAAAATATGGTCCACAACAGCCATTGATAAACCCTCCCCAATTGTACAATTCGCAGTTCGAACTAACCAGGGCTGAAGAAGATTGAATATCAAGGACACAATTATGAACAAAAGTTTGAGAAGATCCAAGACAAAGGGTGATGGAATGCAGGAGAAGCAACACTTGAAATTTCATTGAAATAGAACAAGAGAAAACACATAACATGCTATTCAACAAATTGTTCACAATGGTTGCAGGTGGTGTTGACACAAATGATTAGTATGGAATGTCCCTGCATCAGCATAACACCACTTTTAGATTTTATTCTCGTCGCCCAGAAGAAAATTCAGAAAAAGTAGTAAAAGATGATGAAATTGTTGAAAATTTAAAAATGAGTCTAAATTTAAATAAAAATAAAAAAGTTGAACATCTTACATACATAAAAATGCATAAATTTATTGTTTTAAGGTTTGAATTCTGAAGAAATGTCGACCGTTTTTATATATAAGTTGGATTATGTCTAATTAGTTTTGTAATTTTTCTGATTTGCTCTCTAAATACCCCATAAAAAATAATAAGAGAAAGAATAAGAGAAAGGTATCATGTACAATTTGTTTGAAATGTGACACTTTGTGGTAGTTTGAACAATCTATTATTTTATTTGGATTCAGGGTTCAAACCGGCCCTTGTAAAAGGTGACATGCGTGTGATATATTCCTAAGGTTCGGCCATTTGTCTGATACGGCAGAGTGAAAGCACCTTGTTCTTGTTGTTTATCTAAAAAAGGAGAAGAAGAATGAGAGAAACTGTGTAGCAGTCACATTTCAGCCATTTGCTTCAAGCTTATGTCATATAAAAATGTAGAGATACAAAATGCATCCTTTTTCCCTAATTGTTGTAACATAACAATTACAATAATATTATTTTGCTAAATTATCTTAGTGCAAAAAAGTATATATATGGGTAGATTAGACTAAAACAACGAAGTAATGGTGTATAAATATTGTTTAAAATAAAATAATGTGTAAAAACATTAACAACAAAAAAAACTCAATTGGATGCTTTTACCCCCTACACCCCTACAATTTCTTTACCACCCTTTCAAATTTTAAAAGATCACTTTACCTTCTATTAAAGTGATTTTTGGATTATATATTCTGGAATAGGTTTTCTGAAATTTTTTGGAATGGGATCTTTATAACAAAATTTCCGGAATGAAATTTCTAAAACAGAGCACATGAAATGTATTTCGGAACAAGATTTTTGAAACAGATTTTTCAGAATGCATATATTGTCTTTCGGAATTAGCTTTTCCAAATATACTTGAATGAAATATGTTTTAGAAAAATTCCGTAAATATGCGATAGTGTCTGTGTATATATATTTTTTAAATATACATAATATTATATTATATTAATAGATAATAATATCATAGTATTATTAAATTAATATATAAAATAAAATTATATTTATTAAAAATAAAATAAAATATATTAAAAAAAATAATAATAATTCATAAATAAAATAAAATACATCAAAAATTTAATAAATAATTATATTTAAAAATAAAATTGATATTTTGAAGTATGATTATAAAAAAAAACATAGGTTCAAAATGCTTTCCAAAATTTTATTTTTCGGTGTTTTTTTTTTCTTTTCATTTGCAGTGTTCTCTCTTCTTTTTCCGCGATGTTAGTAACAACAACAATGATGATGCGGTGCAAATGCAATGATAAGAAGATTTTGAATATTATTATGGAGATATAGTTAATAATTGTGGAGGTGCAAAAGGCAATAACGTCTTTAACATAGGTAAAAAAGTCATATGGATTAAGTTACGAGAGTCAAAGAATTGAATAATGTAATTCAACTCAATCAATTTTGCTAGATTATATGAATAAATTTGTCGAACTATCATAAACTCATTTTATATCACTAATTATTCAATTTTAGGATAAGTAGGTAAAAAATAAAAAATAAAAATATTCCTTTCAAATTTGGGTACGGGTGGAGGTTATGACTTTTCAAATTTCCTTCATAGATATTTTACATTTTCTTTTAATAACTAGTCTCTAACCAGTCCGTACAGGTTTTTTTTATTTATTTATTTTTACTTTTTTTAAAATAATATAATTATTATTGTATTTTTTAAATAAATTTAAGAAATACATATTTAACTATTATAATTATTCATAATATATTAATATATTATAGAAATAAAAAGATAAATCATATAAAAGAAATAATTAATTGTAGTATTATATAAGAATATATATTAAAACACTTTTATACGTAGTTTCAAGTCAATTTTTACTTAATATTTTGTTTAAATGGAATCTCAATTTTAGTTTTTCTTTTTCAATTGAGTCTTAAGATATGTTTGATTTCAACTTGTAAACATTCAAACAATTTTAATAAATTATTGAATGTAAACCTACCCTAATGTTTTATTTTCATTTAATAGTATCAATTTGTTTTTAATGGTAATAATTTAATTATGATGTTATGACTAAAATTGAATTATGAGAATCTCACGTCCACGAAATTGCTAGGTTGAAGATTTTAACGATGAATTGTAGATGAAGACCTATTTTTTACACGTAGACCATTAAATATTTGTATTACTTTCATTATTTCATTTTTTTAATTTAAAAGCTTAATACACAACATTATTGTTTCACTAAATAAAATTAATAAGATAACTCTAAAAAATGTTATTTCATATCGATTTATAATTTATAATATGAATGAATTAAAAAATCAATGACTATATTATATTGAATATTTGCTGATAAAAAAAGTATTGAATATTTATATGTATTACTATTAATTATTAATATTATTGGTATATTAATTAGTATTATTAGAAATTATATTATTAGTATTTATCGGTAATAAATAACGTGTCTACTACTTTATTATCATGAAAAGAAAATACAAAATTTAAAAATCTTTTTCCACATAAGGCTCTATGATCTACTTAAAGGTTTTTCATGCTCTTTTATAAATGGTTGGTATTAGAAAAGGGAATGAGTTGGGACTGAGACGCCTTTCACCATTACATACTCATTTTTAGAGAAATATTTTATCCTTATTCTCATACTTAACGGGTATCAAATTTTTGTTTCGAAGATTGACTAATTACAATTTTCAATAAAAGTTATAGAACTAAAAACATATTTAATTCTATATTATATTATAGTTATATACAATTCAAATTAGAATACAAAATAAAATTTGATGAGAACCAAACAATTTATTAAATTTGCAAACATTAATAAAATCTAGTTGATAAAATTTTAAAATATTTTTAAAAAATTAAAAGGAAAATAAATATTCAAATTAAAAATTATTTTAAATGTCTATTTACTTCAAATTTTAAATTATAATGAAATAACTTTTTATACTTATAAAAGTTATATTACATCACTTTATCAAAATCACACAAAGAACAAAAATTAAACTAATAATAATAAAAAAAAAATAACATAGATCATTTATCTTTTGAACTTCAATATATGTTGGATGGTGATAAAAAATATTCACGATGATCGCATTATGTTATTATATTATAATAAATAAAATTTATTTATACAATTACAGTGATAAAATTACACAAATTATAATGAGTTAGAAAATAAAAGTAATTATATAAAAAAATAAAAATAGTATTTTATATTATAAAAATAAACAATAAATAAAAAGATTAAAAAATAATTATGAAATGTGTGTCTTAGAAACAATTTGAGAAATCATTTCATGAAATCGTACAAAGGAAAACAAATGAACAGTTAAGGCGAAGATAAGATAAAAAATACTTTAGATATTTAAGAAAACTTTTCAAATAACATAGTCAATGATTAATAGATAAAGAAACTTGTTTTAGCGAAATAAAAGAGTTACTCAAATGAAACAAAAATTAATAACAATAGAATAATGAAGATAAATTTTTTATATTACCTAGTAAATGAAAGGTTTATACTATTGAACACTTAAATTGATAGTGTTAAACATTTTCATGTGAAAAAAAAAATATACAACAAATAAAATGATTAAAAAAAAGTCATAAAAAATATTTAGTTGATATACATTATTTGAATATAATTGCATAAAGGTTGTGATAAGAATATAAATATATTGTAGATGTGAATAAATTTTATGACAAACCAAAAAATAAGAACAAATAAAAAATAAAAAATGTGTACTTTATGTGTGTGTGTGTGTGTATATATATATATATATACATATATATATATATATATATGTATATATATATATATATATATATATATATATATATATATATATATATATATATATATATGTAGGTGACTTAATAGATTATGAGTATTTTAATAATTTAAACGGAGATGGGGATATAATGGGGATGAGTATTATAGTGGGCATGAGGACGAGGATGGGGCGGATATGTACATCCACATCCTCATCTTTATCCTCATATCCAATTGAAAAAGTAAGGTATTCCCTATAGGCAAACTCATATCCAGTAAATACAGAAAATCTCCGTCAAAACGGGAACGGATTCAAGTAATGCCCATTGAAGCGGATTTATATGCCTTCTCTAGTCAATGCTTGAGTTTTTTTGTCTTTAGGTAATTAATTAACTTGACACATGTAACTTTTCTCTCTCTATATGTTCAAATGATTTTTCTCATTAAGCACTTATATCATTAAATATCATTAATGGCATTATACTTATGTCGTAACCTTTGCAATTTCCAAAAGTATGTAATAATATACCTGCATTTTCATATTTACCTAAAGAGATTTGAAACTAAAGGACATCAATGTGGTTGCTTCCCAAAAGTGTTAGTTCCTAAATTTTGTAAGAAAACAATATTTTCACATACTTTTTTGACACAATTTTGACATATATAGCCCATGTTACGTTTTTAAAATCAATTTTCTATTTTTTTATTCAGGTGGTGACAAAGCCTTTTTGGCCACGTTGGAATCCAAAATTTGGCGTGACGAAGCAAATACTAAAATATGAAACCCTTTTTCATTTCACTCCATTGTTTGTGTTTGGATTTCTTGGATTTTGCTCGCGTTGTGGGTTCCTTGCTTCGTTGTGGCTCTATTGTCGTTGTAGCTCTATTGTTGTTGTAGCTCTCGGACAATTGTTTGGTTGTGTCGTTTCCTTCCAAACTATTAGACATAACACATATTGGATCGCAAATTTGTTGAGTTAACTTTAATTTAAGCAATCTTATATTTACAATTAAGTTTCTTATTTTTCTAAACATGTGCCAAATGTCTTTTCCTCTTCTTTGGTCATGGCATTTTTTATATAAAGGAGCATAAAGGACTGCAAAAAGGTACACACCTTCCAAACTACTAGATATAACACATATCAAATCATAATTTTGTTGAGTTAACTTTAACTTAAGAAATCTTATATTTACATTTAGGTTTCTTGTTTTTCTAGACATGTGTCAGGTGTCTTTTCATCCTTTTTGGTCATGACAATTTTTATATAAAGGAGCATAGGCCCCTATTATAAAACTAATTGAATTCTCTTGCACTTATCCTTTGATAATCATCATGAAAATGATATGCTCTTATTCCCTTTCTTTTCTTCAATCCATTTTATCTTTCCTTTTACAATTTGTTTTAGTTTTCTCATCTTCCTTAGATGGCGGTAATGAATAACCTAAAATCACACATGGAAATCATCTTCCAAAAGAATGAGAAAACCATTCAAAATAAAATCAATAAAAAACAGACTTAGGAAAATCAAGGAGTCCAAACAACTCCATGCACAACTCACCAAAGACTCAAATATCGTTCGATAACAACATCAAATTGAACTTCAAGGTCTACGAGACTAATTAGATGTACTCATTCATGATCATCAAACATAAAACATTAAGAATGAATGATCATCACATCAAAGCTCTCTAACGAACCAAAAATGTTGTAAAATCTCAAGTTTAAGAACTTATTCATAAAGCCCCCTTTTAAGGGGGCCCCAAATGAGGGGGCCAAAAAAAAGCCCCAGGCCCTAAAGCCCTCTCTCTAGTGGGTTAGGGCTAGGGTTAAGGTGGGTTAGGTCCCCCAAATAATACTACATTAAGCCAGAGTCAAAGATCAAGTCGAGCAAGCCGGACATGTCCGAAGACCCAAATAAGCCCGACGAGCCAAACATGTCCAATCACCCAGACAAGTCCGGACGGGCCCTAAGGCCCGAAGACCCAAATCTGCCCCACAAATTGGATGGGTCTGAAGACCTAGACGTGCTTGATGACATTGACTGGCCTGACGACCCGGACAAGCACGATGACCCGGACAGGGCCGACGATCCAGAAGACTTAGACGATCCTGACAGGCCCAACGACCCGGAAGGGCCCAACGACCCAGACGGGCTCGACGAACCGAACGAGCTCAACGACCTGGACAGGCCCAACGACCCGGACGAGCCTGACAACCCGAAAGGGCCTGACAACCCAAATGGTCTAAAGGACCTGATCAGACCTGACGACCTGGATGTGCCCGCTGTCTCGGATGGGCCAGATGAGCTCATCAACCTAGATAGGTCCAATGATGAATTAGCTTCCCTTATCTCAAATGTAGACCAGGATTGAAATGAAGAAAACCCTAAGGTGATTTGAGTATCAAAACCCTAATTCAATCTAGAAAAAACCAGAATGAAGGAATGTAGAGAGGAAAAGTCATAATCATGATCAAAGCAGATTTTAAAACCCCTAAATTGAAAAAAAAAAAAAGACACATGTTGGATTTTCAACTTACACCCCAATTCGAAGAGGATTCTGACACGATCCTAGCACTAGTCTCTAATTCACATTCAAATGAAAACAATGTGAGAAAAGTGAAAGATCAAGATTGAGTGAAAGGAAAAAATGAACTGATGTTAAGAGAAAGAAGATACTTTGTGTTATGAAAATTGAAGATGTGTTTTTTTTTTAAAAAAAAAAGTTTTACATGAAATAAAGTGATACTTTATTTTTCAAACATCACTTTTAAGATAATGCTCGGCTAAATACGAAACTAGTCAAACAAATGTTGAAACATTTAAAAACCCTTAATTAATGCTTATAATAGTATCTTCTTCCAAATGATTATCTATAAAGGCAAACATTGAAGGTAGTGTACAGTAATTTCTCATGAAAACAAAATTGAAACAATGGTAAAAGGTTGATCTCATTGCTTATAAAATATTTGTCTCATTGAAATGATTGTAGAATACCGACCTCATTAAAAAAGTTACGAGAGTTAAATCTCATTGAACTGGTTCATCCTTAAAATGGTTGCCCACGTGCTTATTTAAAAATCATTATGTGGATTTTAAATTTGGGGGACTTGTATACTTACACACCTTTATTTCTTGGATTAACATATATTACATGTATCTGGATATAATTGCTCATTGTTCAATAACTTGAACAATCTAATATTGAATTTGGAATTGAGAGTTGATATTACATATTAATAATCCAAAATATATATATATATATATATATATATATATATATATATATATATATATATATATATATATATTGTTAGCTATCCATAGTATTGAAGATTAATATCAAATGAAATACTCACGCAATTCATCTATACTTTATTATTCTTTTAAGTTAGGGAAATATCATATGTAATTATTGAAAAACTATTTTTTCTTATATCTTATTATAATGACTCTTCATATGTTAAAAAAAAAGCAAAATTTGTTATAATTATTGGATTTCGATTCATTAAATGGATGGCTTATTTTATTTGTATATTTGTTTATATTTTTATTATATTAAAATAGTAAGGCTTAATTACTCGGATAATACCCATTTTGATTCGAAAATTTCAAAATGGTACTCACTTTGAACTTTGTCTCAATTTAGTACCCAATTTTAATTATTGCATCAATGTAGTACCGTTAAGTCTTTACAAACGGCGTTAACGACCTTGCCACGTGTCAACATCTGGATTTTTTAATTTTTTGAATTTTTTTTGAATTTTTTTTTTTGAATTTTTTTTTTGAATTTTTTTTTTAAATTTGTGTCACGTGTCAAATCCTTGATGTGACACGTGGCAAGGTATCGCCACGTGTCA